>ENA-OQJY01000065-OQJY01000065.1-human-gut-metagenome-genome-assembly--contig:-NODE-65-length-14955-cov-1.876585_pt1 | contig 14955 bp, 10 predicted proteins | sample MGYA00242643_ERZ504788 | MGnify/ENA primary metagenome ERZ504788 (study PRJEB26092, sample SAMD00036361) | human gut metagenome | host: Homo sapiens | study: EMG produced TPA metagenomics assembly of...
TATGGCGACTGCTTGAGATGGAGGTATAGGGCGATGGCAGAAGATTTTATGACGGCTGCGGTAAAACGCGTAGAAGCACAATTTGCGAAAAGCGGCGTTTCCGAAAGCTATGCAGCATTTGAGAGAAAGAAAAACAGATCGAGATGCGTGACGGCGTGAAGCTTCACACGATCTATTATTTTCCAAAAGAAGACACGGCAGAAGAAAAAAAGTATCCTGTCATCCTGACCAGAACCTGCTACCCGGGGAATGACCGGATCCATCGTGCGTACGGCGAGGGACTGGCACACAGAGGTTATGTGTATGTCTATCAGTATTGCCGCGGCAGGGAGCAGTCGGAAGGAAAATGGGAGCCAAACATTAACGAACGGAATGATGGCATCGACACGATGAATTACCTTGTGGAACAGCCATGGTGCGAGATTTTAGGCTACTGGGGCCATTCCTACACGAGTATGACCGGCTGGGCTTTCGCCGATGCCGCGGAAGGAAAGGTTGCTGCCATGTTCCTTGAAGATTATGGAACCGACCGTTTTACCTCAGCCTACGAAAAAGGTTGCTTCCGCCACGATATCTTAACCGCATGGTCGATGGAAAATGCAGAAAAACCGGTGTCCGCCGATTACCGCGAAAGCTGTCGCTATCTGCCGCAGGTCAAGGTGGATGAAGCTCTTTGGGGACAGCGTGTTCCGTCCTACCGCGAATACATCACAAGCCCGAACCCGGGCGATGCGCTCTGGCAGACGGGCTGGTGGAAACAGTTACGGGAAATCCCGTCAAAAACGAAAGTCCCGATCTATCTCTTGAGCGGCTGGTACGATCATCACCACGGCAGCAGTATGAAAACGTGGGAGCGCCTGAACGAGGAGACGAAACAGCACAGCTGGCTGGAAATCGGTGCATGGAACCACTTTTTCCAGATTTGTCTTGAAGATAAAGAGGTGATTCACCCGCAGAATGAAGAAATTCCAAAGATGCTGGAATGGTTTGAGCTGACGCTGAAACAAAAAGAAATCCCGATGCAGCGGATCCGTGCCTATGAGATCGGCTCAGACCGTTGGATTGATAGCGTGTCCGACGGACTGGGAGAAGAAGGAACTGCGGGAAGCATGACGCTGTATCTGGATGAAAAAGCATTGCGGGCAGACGCGCCGGAACAGGAAAAAACGAGAAACTACACGTTTGACCCGGCCACTCCCGTCGAGAGTATCGGCGGAGAAGCCCTTCTGCATACGATGCCGCAGATCGGCAGCCATCTTCAGCCGGAACCGGACTATCGTGAGGATGTCCTGAGTTTTTGTATCAGAACCGCTGGAAGAAACTTTCACGCTGAACGGAAAAGCTTCCGTCCGTCTGTTCGTGGAAAGTGATTGCGAGGATACGGCATTTACCGCTAAAATCATGGAGGTAACGCCGGAAGGAAAAGCGTACAACATTCGTTCCTCGATTGCAACATTGGAGCAGGGAAAAACGGAGGCCGGAGCCTATGAACCGGGCAGCGTGGCAGAGGTACAGATTACTATGTGGAATATTGTATACACGATTCCAAAGGGTTCCCGCATCCGTGTAGATATTTCCTCTTCCGACTTCCCGCAGTACCATGTCCACAGCAATCAGAAAGGGCTGTGGTCGGAAAAGACGGAGAATAAAATTGCACATCAGACCATTCATATGGGCGGAAAAGCTGCTTCCTGCGTGATTTTGCCGATGATGAAAAAACAGTGAACCGTAACGGTGAAGCGGACATCGGGAAAAATCAAAAAGAAAAAGTAGCATAATCCATTCTTTTGTGATATAGTGGAAACACTATAGGTTTTGCGGTAAACCTAAAGAACGGCCCGCATTATAAAAACAAAATGAACAGGAGAAGAGTAATGGAGAAAAAGTGGTGGCACAAAACGGTCGGATATCAGATTTACCCGAAGAGTTTTCAGGATACCAATGGAGACGGCATAGGAGATCTGAAAGGCGTGATCCGTCATCTTGACAAAATAGAAAAGCTGGGAGCCAATGTCATCTGGCTCTGTCCGGTGTTTGCATCCCCGATGGTGGATAACGGATACGATATTTCCGATTACATGGATATCGACCCGTCGTTTGGAACGATGGAGGACATGAAGGAGCTGATTGCGGAGGCAAAAAAACGCGGCATCCGCATTCTGATGGACCTTGTCGTGAATCATTCCTCTGACCGGCATGCGTGGTTTCAGGCGGCACTCAAAGATCCGTTTGGAAAGTACGGAAAGTATTATGTGTTCCGGGAAGGAAAAGACGGCAAAGAGCCGAACAACTGGCGGTCGATTTTTGGCGGCAGCGCGTGGGAGAAAGTACCGGGATATGATAAACTGTATTACCTCCACATCTTCACAAAAGAGCAGCCGGATCTCAATTGGGAGAATCCCAAATTGCGGGAAGAAATTTATGAGATGATTTTAAAATGGATGGATCTGGGACTTGGCGGATTCCGTCTTGATGCGATCAGCCATCTGAAAAAGATTATCAGTACACCAACCTTCCGCCGGATGGACCGGACGAGTACAATATGGCGTTCGAGTATTTCAACAATGTAGACGGTCTTGCCGATATCTTGTGTGAAATGAAGGAGCGCACCTTTGCGCCGACCGATGCGCTGACGATCGGAGAGTACGATCACATGGGACCGGAGGATGTGGAGGATGTGATTGGGGAAAACGGCAGTTTCTCGTCCGTTTTCGATTTTTGTCACACCCTCGACAATGTGCGTAACCCGAAATGGGGCAATACCGTGGCGCTGTTTGACGATTATCGCGATCAGCTTTTTGCGGCACAGAAAATCGTGGATGGCCGCGGCATGCTCTGTAATTTCCTTGAAAATCATGACAAACCGCGCAGCATCGACCGGTTCCTGATGCCGGAGGATCAGAACCTCTACAGCGAAAAAATGCTTCCGGTCACCAATTTCTTCCTGCCGGGTATTGTGTTCCTGTATCAGGGACAGGAAATCGGCATGCGCGACGACCCGAAACAGTCCATTCAGGGATTCGTCGATAAACCGACCTTTGCTATTTACGACCGCCTGATTGCCGAAGGAAAAACGGATGCGGAAGCGCTCGAGCAGATCAACTGCGAGAGCCGCGAGCACAGCAGAACTCCGATGCAGTGGGATGCATCTGCCGAGGCGGGATTCACAACAGGTACGCCGTGGTTCCCGGTGAATAAAAACTATACGGAACTGAACTATGAGGCCGAGGAAAAAGATCCTGATTCCCTGCTGTGGTTCTACCGCAAAATGGTGGCAGTAAGACGACGTGAAGATCTGGAAGAAACCTTCCTCTACGGAACGCTGATTCCGGAATACGAGACGGTAAGCGGCGTTCTGGCGTACCGCAGGAAGGATGAGAAGAATAATATTCTGATCCTTACTACTTCTCTTGCGGATGGCATTACATTGCCATTTACAGATACAATCGAAGAAGTACTTCTGAATAACTATGACACCTGCGAGGCAGGCGAGGAAACGATCCGTCTGCAGCCGTATCAGTGTCTGGTGCTGAAGGTGAAGGAATAATTGCAAAAAACTAAAACAAAAACCGAAAAATCGGTCCCACAAAAGGAGAAGATCTTTTTGCGGGACCTTTTTTGTGGTACAATACAACAAAAAAATCTATCATGAGGTGTGAAATGGAAAGAGACAACAGAGATGAAGACATGATGCTAGAAAGGAACAAAACAGGAAATGCCGGGATCCGTTTTCGGCTACTCCGGCCGGAGAAGAAACGGGAACTGTGGAATCCGGATTTTGAACTTTTATTTCTGCTTCGTGGGAGTGGAAGAGTCAGCTACGAGGACGGGGAAGTTCACAATCTCCCGATGGGATCTATCTTTGCGATCAACCGGTTTCAGATCTGTGATCTGGATCTGGACGAAGACGGACTTGCCCTGTCGCTCTGCGTTTCAGCGGAGACGATTGCTTCATTTCACATTAAGCTGCTGAAATGTGAAGTCAAATGTCAGTCGTTTTTCTATATGGAAGATCAGCAAGGAAAAATTTGATTTGATCCGGCGGGATATGGCACGGATCTTTCTTGAGATGTACAAGAATAATGAGGAACAACCGATCTATATGAAAAGCCGTGTGACGGCGCTTCTGGAGGATCTGCTTTCTTACTTTACATCCGGGGAAAAGGTGGAACAGGGCCGGAGCGGACGGGAACGCCTTCAGCGGGCATCGGACTATATTCTGCAGCATTGCCGGGAAGAGATTACGCTGGAGGATCTGGCGGATCATCTTTATCTGAGCCGTGCCTATATTTCACGGAGCTTTCCGCAGTATTTCGGTGTATCATTTCGGGAGTACGTGACGCAGGTGCGCCTGGCGCATGCCGTACAGGAAATGCACAGCGGCGCAACGCTGACGGAGATTGCCTATCACAATGGATTTGTCAATGAGACGGCGATGATCCGCGCATTCCGCAAATACCGCGGTATGACACCGAGCGAATACCGGAAGCAGATGGAATATACAGTAAAACAGCGTAGAAAAGAAAGGAAAGAGCGGGAAGAGGCGGCGGGAGACCAGGATATTTCCAGAGTCTCCTGCAGTATGCAGCGGTCACGGAGCAGGAGATTGAGACGACAAATGAGAGTGCCGTTTCGTGATAGTGGCAGTAAACGGACGGAAACCAAGAGTGGCAGGCCACTGGAAGCGCGTGATCAATGCTGGCTATGCGGCAAGTGTGCTGAACCGCGAGGTGCAGGATGAGCTGGAACAGCTGGTGCAGGAGCTCGGCTATGAGCTGGTCCGCGTAAAAGGAATTCTTGATGATGATATGTGCGTATTTCGGCGGAATATGTGGGGCGAGATTCAGTTCTGCTGGAACTATATTGATGAGGTGATCGATTTCATCCTTTCCACGGGAGCGAAGCCGTTGCTGGAATTCGGCCATATGCCGTTGCTGCTGGCAAAAACAGACCCGGGAAGAACGATGCGTCCGGCGCTAAGCAGCTCTCCGCGAGATCTGGCGGAGTGGCGCATGCTGATTAAAAACCTGATGGAACATCTAAGAGAACGGTATGGAATCAACCAGATGCGGCGCTGGATTTTCAACCCGTGGATCAGCGGAGACGTGATCACGATTGATGGAGGAGATGAGTTCTTTGGGACGTGGAAAGTATCGTACGAGGAGATGAAACGTGTGAGCCCGGATCTTGTAACATGTCTTTCCTTTGGTCTTGGACCGGAGGAACATCTCAAAGCATTTATCGAAACTATGAAGGAAAAGGAATGTGTGCCGGAAATTTTTGCATTCCGCTCGTTTGGCACGGTGATCTATGGAGAGGAAGAGGAGAAAATGAATCTGATCCAGAACAACGAGAGCATCAATATGATTGTGAGCCGCGACCCGGATTTTCTGCGGAACCGCGGGGAGAAGGTAAAAGGTCTGCTGCAGAAGGCTGGGCTTGGTGCACTGCCGGTTCTGGTGGATGAGTGCAGCAGCAACATCTGGCAGAGGGATCTGTGCAACGATACCTGTTATAAAGCGGCATGGCTGTTTAAAAATCTTCTGGAAAATGAAGAGGCGCTGCAGGGAATTGCGTATTTCTCGGTCAATGACCGTTTGGATGAAGTATTTCCGGCGCGGGAAACGTATCATGGAGGTTTTGGACTGTTCACGATGAACGGCATTCCAAAGGCGGTCTGCACTGCGCTGCGGCTGCTCGGCAGAATGGGATCTCGTCTGGTGAAGCGTGGGGACGGCTATTTTATCAGCACAGAGCCGGAGAAAAACCAAAGCCAGATTTACCTTTACAACTATGTTCACTACGATATGCTGTACCGCTACCGCCATGCCGTGAATATTTCCCGCACGGACCGTTACCGCGTATTCAATATAGGGGAAATCCGGACCTTTTCAGTGAAGCTGACCGGACTGGAACCGGGAAAATATTGCCTGCGGCTGTATAAAGTGACGAAAGAGCACGGCAGCAGCTACGATGCGTGGGTGCGGATGGGAGCTCCGGAGCGGATGAACCGGATGGAGCGCGCGATGCTGTGCCACAGTGCGGACCCGGAATACCGTGTCTGGGAGCAGGAAACCGACCCGGAAGGCAGCCTCACGGTGCAGGAACGCCTGGAGCCGCACGAGACGGCGCTGATTGAGGTGGAGCAGATTCTGTAAAATCTTCAAAAAATTGCACTCGCGGTGGGAGAATACAGAGAAAGAGTGGAAAAAAAGCAACAATATAAGAAGATCTTGCGACAATTCGAGTAGAAAAGGACGAAAATATTGTTTATACTGAAAACAACATAAATGCTAAATTCTACAGAAAAGAGGTATTTCAAAATGGGGAAAATATTTGATTACGATGGCGTGCCGGTGCTGCATACCACATCCGGCGATTTAAAAGGTTATTTTTATGACGGTGTTTACATTTACAAAGGAATTCCGTATGCATACGCAGACCGTTTCCAGATGCCGGTTCCGTCCAAATGGGATGGCGTGAAGGATGCGACAAACTACGGCTTTGTATGCCCGCTTCAGAACCAAGATACACCGAACGGCGAGCTTATGGTTCCGCACCGCTACTGGCCGCAGGATGAGCACTGCCAGTCCTTAAATATCTGGACAAACAAACTTGATCCGGAAGCCAAAAAACCGGTTCTCGTATGGTTCCACGGCGGTGGATACGCAGCGGGATCTTCCATCGAGCAGGTTGCGTATGACGGCGTCAGCATCGCAAAGAAAGGTGATTCGATTCTTGTTTCTGTCAACCACAGACTGAATATTTTAGGATATCTGGATCTGTCTCCGTTTGGGGAAAAATACAAAAACTCCGCAAACGCAGGCCACGCCGATATGGTGGCAGCCCTGCAGTGGGTACATGACAATATTGCCCTGTTCGGCGGCGATCCGGAGAATGTAACCATTTTCGGCCAGTCCGGCGGCGGAATGAAGGTGACTGACCTGATGCAGATTCCATCAGCAGACGGTCTGTTCCAGAAAGGTCTTGTCATGAGCGGTGTTATGGAGGACGATCCGCTCGGCGCAGGAGAGAAAGACGGCACGGAGATTATTACGGCAATGATGAAAGCGCTCGGCTTTGACGATGTGGCTCAGCTGGAAACTGTACCGTATCCGCAGCTTGCTGCTGCATATGCAAAAGTGGCTCCGGCGATTGCACAGAGTGGCGGCTACATCGGCGGCGGCCCGAAAAAGGGCGATTACTTCTATGGAAATCCATTCGACGCAGGCTTCCGTGAGCATGCACATCAGATTCCGATGATGATCGGAACCGTATACGGCGAGTTCGCAACGTTTGCACCGGCAGCTTATGATAAGAACAAACTGACAGCGGAAGAGATTCTGGAAATCCTCAAAAAGGTTTATGGAGACAATGCCGAAAAGGTTCTGGACGCTTTCAAAGAAGCATATCCGGAGAAGAACGGCGTAGATGTTCTTGCCATCGACCGTGCAATGCGTGAGCCGACCGTAAAACTTGCCAAACTGTTCGCAAAAGGCGGCGGCAAAGCATATACTCTACAACTTCGCTCTGGAATTCCCGTTCCAGCACGGCAAGCCGGCATGGCACTGCTCCGATATCCCATATTTCTTCGGAAACGCAGATCTCGTAGAAATTTGTGGCATCCCGGATGTCAGCGATAAACTGGAAAGCGAAATCTTCGGAGCACTTCTTGCCTTCGCAAAGAACGGCACCCCGGATCATGCCGGACTCCCGCACTGGCCGGAAGTAGAAGCAGAGGATGCGGATACCATGGTGTTTGACCGCAAACGGAAGTAAACACAACTACGATGATAAAGTGTTTGCAGAGATCAACAAAGTTCTGAAACCATGGAGCTTTATGGACATGATGGCTGACAATATTCAGCATTAAAAAGAACGATTCGACGCGGCATAAGCGGAATCGGGATGGAGCTCTGAAATATTAAAAAATTAGAATAAAAAAACCGCCTGTTTGATTTGAAAAATAAAAAAAATCAAACAGGCGGTTTTTTCTGAAAATTCGGTGCTTTCAATCACATCTAAAGTATTATTCTAACAGGGTCACGGAAGAAAAACCAGTAAAAAACGGATTGTACTGAAAAAAATACAATCTGTTTTGTTGACACACTTGAAAAAACATGATAATCTAGAAAATGCACTATTATGGCAAGATATGCCTAAAACCTTTTGTTCAGGCATGAGCGGTAATAAATATATTATAACACAAGGGGTGACAACGTCAATGGAGAAAAACAGAATACGTCCGATACCTACCGGAAAAAGTATGCGAATGAGTTACCAGAGACAAAAAGAAGTATTGGAAATGCCCAACTTGATTGAAGTCCAGAAGGATTCCTATGACTGGTTCCTGAGAAGCGGACTCAAGGAAGTCTTTGATGACATTTCACCAATCTCCGACTACGGCGGACGGCTGAGCCTTGAATTCGTAGACTTTACACTGTGTGAAGATGACGTAAAATACTCAATCGAAGAGTGTAAACAGCGTGACGCTACTTATGCGGCACCGTTAAAGGTAAAAGTAAGATTATATAATAAGGAAAAAGACGAGATCACAGAGCACGAAATTTTCATGGGTGATCTGCCGTTGATGACAGCAACAGGAACATTCGTTATCAATGGTGCAGAGCGAGTAATCGTCAGCCAGCTGGTACGTTCCCCTGGTATTTATTACGGCATCGCACATGATAAGCTCGGAAAGAGACTGTTCTCCTGTACCGTAATCCCGAACCGTGGAGCATGGCTGGAGTACGAGACCGATTCCAACGACGTCTTCTATGTCCGCGTAGACCGTACCAGAAAAGTTCCGATCACAGTCCTCATCCGTGCACTTGGAGTAAGCTCCAATGCAGAGATCGTAGAGCTGTTCGGTGAAGAGCCGAAGATTCTTGCAAGCTTCACCAAAGATACTTCCACCAACTATCAGGAAGGTCTTCTCGAGCTGTACAAGAAAATTCGTCCGGGCGAGCCTCTCGCAGTAGAAAATGCAGAGAGCCTCATCATGAGCATGTTCTTTGACCCGCGTCGCTATGACCTGGCAAAGGTAGGCCGTTATAAATTCAACAAGAAACTTGCACTGCGCAGCCGTATCCGCAACCAGATCCTCGCTGAGGATGTTGTAGATCCGTCAACCGGTGAAATCCTTGCAGAAAAAGGCACCACCGTTACTCTGGAACTCGCAGACAAGATTCAGAACGCAGCAGTACCGTATGTATGGATTCAGACAGAGGAGAGAAACGTAAAGTTCTTTACCAACTTAATGGTAGATCTGAAAGCAGTGGTAGATGTTGACGAGGAAGAACTTGGCATCAACGAGAAAGTATACTATCCGGTTCTGGAAAAGATCCTGGAGGAAAATACCGATATCGAAGAGATCAAACAGGCGATCAAACGTGACATTCACGACCTGATTCCGAAACATATCACAAAGGAAGATATTTTCGCTTCCATCAACTACAACATGCATCTGGAATACGGCGCAGGAAATGCCGATGATATCGACCACCTGGGCAACCGTAGAATCCGTGCCGTAGGTGAGCTGCTTCAGAACCAGTACCGCATCGGTCTGTCCCGTATGGAGCGTGTGGTACGCGAAAGAATGACAACACAGGACATCGACGGAATTTCTCCGCAGTCCCTGATCAATATCAAACCGGTTACAGCTGCAATCAAAGAGTTCTTCGGATCTTCCCAGCTGTCCCAGTTCATGGATCAGAATAACCCACTTGGAGAGCTGACGCACAAGAGACGTCTTTCCGCCCTTGGACCTGGCGGTCTGTCCCGTGACCGTGCCGGATTCGAGGTTCGAGACGTACACTACTCCCATTACGGAAGAATGTGCCCGATCGAGACTCCTGAGGGACCGAACATCGGTCTGATCAACTCTCTGGCATCGTATGCGCGCATCAACGAGTATGGCTTCGTTGAGGCTCCATACAGAAGAATTGACAAATCAGATCCGAAAAATCCGCGTGTTACCGACGAAGTAGTCTACATGACCGCAGATGAAGAGGATAATTACCATGTAGCACAGGCAAATGAGCCGCTGGATGCAGAAGGACACTTCCTCAACAAGAACGTTTCCGGACGTTATCTGGATGAGACCCAGTCCTACGAGCCGCACATGTTTGATTACATGGACGTGTCTCCGAAGATGGTATTCTCCGTTGCTACGGCGCTGATCCCGTTCCTTCAGAACGACGATGCTAACCGTGCGCTGATGGGATCCAACATGCAGCGTCAGGCCGTACCGCTGATGATCACCGATGCTCCTGTAGTAGGAACCGGTATCGAAGCAAAAGCAGCCGTAGACTCCGGTGTCTGCGTCGTTGCAAAAAAAGCAGGAACCATTTCCTATTCCTGCTCCAACGAGATCCGCATGAACAATGATGACGGAACAAAAGATGTTTACCATCTGACCAAATTCATGCGAAGCAACCAGAGCAACTGCTACAACCAGAAACCGATCGTATTTAAAGGTGACCATGTAGAGGCCGGCGAAGTAATCGCAGACGGTCCGTCTACCTACCAGGGCGAGCTTGCTCTTGGTAAAAACCCGCTGATCGGATTTATGACCTGGGAAAGGATATAACTACGAGGACGCCGTACTCTTAAGCGAGCGTCTGGTACAGGATGATGTTTACACTTCCATCCACATCGAGGAGTACGAGGCAGAGGCCCGTGACACCAAGCTTGGACCGGAAGAGATCACAAAAGACGTTCCGGGCGTCGGCGATGAAGCCTTAAAAGACCTGGACGAGCGTGGAATCATCCGCATCGGTGCAGAGGTACGTGCCGGTGATATTCTGGTCGGAAAAGTAACTCCGAAGGGAGAAACCGAGCTGACCGCAGAGGAGCGTCTGCTCCGTGCCATCTTTGGCGAGAAAGCAAGAGAAGTACGTGATACTTCCCTGAAAGTACCGCACGGTGAGTATGGTATCATCGTGGACGCCAAAGTATTTACCCGTGAAAACGGCGACGAACTTTCTCCTGGAGTAAACCAGGCAGTCCGCATCTACATCGCACAGAAGAGAAAAATCTCTGTCGGCGATAAGATGGCTGGTCGTCACGGAAACAAGGGTGTCGTTTCCCGTGTACTTCCGGTAGAGGATATGCCGTTCCTGCCGAACGGACGTCCGCTGGACATCGTGCTGAATCCTCTGGGTGTGCCGTCCCGTATGAACATCGGACAGGTGCTGGAGATCCACCTGAGCCTTGCAGCAGCAGCGCTTGGATTTAACGTATCCACCCCGATTTTCGACGGCGCAAACGAGAAAGATATTCAGGATACCCTGGAACTGGCAAACGATTATGTAAACATGGAATGGGATGCATTCTCCGAGAAATATAAAGATATTCTGCTTCCGGAAGTATATCAGTATCTGGAAGAGCATCTGGATCACAGAGAACTGTGGAAGGGTGTTGATATCGCAAGAGACGGTAAGGTACAGCTCCGCGACGGACGTACCGGTGAGCCGTTCGATGGAAGAACGACAATCGGACACATGCATTACCTGAAACTGCATCACCTGGTAGACGATAAGATTCATGCCCGTTCTACCGGCCCATACTCCCTCGTTACACAGCAGCCTCTGGGTGGTAAAGCTCAGTTCGGTGGACAGCGTTTCGGAGAGATGGAGGTTTGGGCTCTTGAGGCGTACGGTGCATCCTACACGCTGCAGGAGATCCTGACTGTGAAGTCTGACGATGTGGTTGGCCGTGTGAAGACATACGAAGCCATCATCAAGGGCGACAATATTCCGGAGCCTGGTATTCCGGAATCCTTCAAAGTATTGTTGAAAGAGCTGCAGTCCCTGGCACTCGATGTCCGCGTACTGCGTGATGACAATACCGAAGTTAAAATTATGGAATCAGTTGATTACGGTGATACCAACCTGAACCACATCATCGAGGGAGACCGTTACTCTGACAGAGAGGACGAGAGATTTGGTGACTATGGATTCTCCAAGAAAGAATTTGACGGAGAAGAAATGGTAGATGTGGAAGAGGATGAAGAAGAAGACTCTTATCTTGATCTGGATGAAAGTTCAGATGATGACATGTAACTTGTAGATCTTCGCTTTGCGAGGAAAGGGGTAATCAAATGCCAGAAACAGCAAAAAAGAAAATTACCAGATGAGCTTTGATGCCATCAAAATAGGACTTGCCTCCCCGGAGAAAATCCGGGAGTGGTCCCATGGCGAGGTAAAAAAACCGGAAGACCATCAACTACAGAACGCTGAAACCGGAAAAAGACGGTCTGTTCTGTGAAAGAATCTTCGGACCAAGCAAAGACTGGGAGTGCCATTGCGGTAAATATAAGAAAATTCGCTACAAAGGCGTAATCTGCGACCGATGCGGCGTAGAAGTAACAAAATCCAGTGTGCGCCGTGAGCGTATGGGACACATTGAGCTGGCAGCTCCGGTATCCCACATCTGGTATTTCAAAGGAATTCCGTCCCGTATGGGACTGATCCTGGATCTGTCTCCGAGAACTCTGGAAAAGGTTCTGTATTTCGCAAACTACATCGTTCTTGATGCAGGCGATACCAAATTACAGTACAAACAGGTTCTGACCGAGAAAGAATACCAGGATGCCAGAGAGGAGTTCGGAAACAGCTTCCGTGCAGGTATGGGTGCGGAATCCATCAAAGAGCTTCTGATGGCAATCGATCTAGGAAAAAGGTCTGCTGAATTAAAGGCAGGTCTTAAAGATTCTACCGGACAGAAGAGAGCCCGCATCATCAAGAGACTTGAGGTTGTTGAGGCATTCCGTGAGTCCGGAAACCGTCCGGAGTGGATGATTCTTGATGCGGTTCCGGTTATTCCGCCGGATCTGCGTCCTATGGTACAGCTTGACGGAGGACGTTTTGCAACATCTGACCTGAATGACCTGTACCGCCGTATCATCAACCGTAACAACCGTCTGAAGAGACTGCTGGAGCTCGGTGCACCGGATATCATCGTGCGCAACGAGAAACGTATGCTCCAGGAGGCAGTTGATGCCCTGATCGACAACGGCCGCCGCGGCCGTCCGGTAACCGGTCCTGGAAACCGTCCTCTGAAATCTCTGTCCGACATGCTGAAAGGTAAATCCGGCCGTTTCCGTCAGAACCTTCTTGGTAAACGTGTTGACTACTCCGGCCGTTCTGTTATCGTCGTAGGACCGGAACTGAAGATTTACCAGTGCGGTCTGCCGAAAGAAATGGCAATCGAGCTGTTTAAACCGTTCGTTATGAAAGAGCTGGTTTCCAACGGCACTGCACATAACATCAAAAATGCAAAGAAAATGGTCGAGAAACTCGAGCCGCAGGTATGGGACGTTCTCGAGGACGTCATCAAAGAGCATCCGGTTATGCTGAACCGTGCCCCTACCCTGCATCGTCTGGGTATCCAGGCGTTCGAGCCGATTCTGGTAGAAGGTAAAGCGATTAAGCTGCACCCGCTGGTTTGTACCGCATTCAACGCCGACTTCGACGGTGACCAGATGGCTGTCCATCTGCCGCTGTCTGTAGAAGCGCAGGCAGAGTGCCGTTTCATGCTTCTTTCTCCGAACAACCTGCTGAAACCGTCCGATGGTGGTCTGGTAGCCGTTCCTTCCCAGGATATGGTTCTTGGTATCTACTATCTGACACAGGAGCGTCCGGGCGAGAAGGGCGAAGGAAGCTTCTTCCGCGATATGAACGAAGCCATCCTGGCATACGAGAACGGATATATTACCCTGCAGACCAAGATTACCATCCGCTGCGAAAAAGAGATGGAAGATGGTACTGTAATGCAGCAGAACGTAAGCTCCACACTCGGAAGATTCCTCTTCAATGAGATTCTGCCGCAGGATCTGGGATACGTAGACCGTACGGTTCCGGGTAACGAGCTTGCGCTTGAGGTTGATTTCCTCGTTGCAAAGAAACAGCTGAAACAGATTCTGGAAAAAGTCATCAATACACACGGAGCTACCAAAACCGCAGAGGTTCTGGACTATATCAAGGCAACCGGATATAAATACTCCACCCGTGCAGCCATGACCGTATCCATTTCCGATATGACCGTGCCGCCGCAGAAGCCGGAGATGCTCGCCGAAGCACAGGCAACGGTAGACAAGATTACAAGAAACTTCAAACGTGGTCTGATTACAGACGAAGAGCGTTACAAAGAGGTTGTAGATACCTGGAAGAAGACCGACGATGCGCTGACAAAAGCATTGCTCGACGGACTGGATAAATACAATAACATCTTCATGATGGCTGACTCCGGAGCCCGTGGTTCCGATAAGCAGATCAAACAGCTGGCTGGTATGCGAGGACTGATGGCCGATACAACCGGACACACCATCGAGCTGCCGATCAAGTCAAACTTACCGTGAAGGTCTTCAGGTACTGGAATACTTCATGTCCGCACATGGAGCACGAAAAGGTATGTCCGATACCGCGCTTCGTACCGCCGACTCTGGTTACCTGACCCGTCGTCTGGTAGACGTTTCTCAGGACCTGATCATCCGTGAAATCGACTGTGCCGAGGGCAAGGACGAAATTCCGGGTATGTGGGTCAGCGAGTTCACAGACGGAAAAGAGCAGATCGAGAGTCTGCAGGATCGTATCACAGGCCGTTTCTCCTGCGAGACGATCAAAGACAAGGACGGCAACGTCATTGTAAAAGCAAACCATATGATCACCCCGAAACGTGCTGCCCGTGTCATCAAAGACGGCATCAACGAGAACGGTGAGCATTATACAAAAGTAAAAATCCGTACCATTCTTACCTGCCGTTCCGGTAACGGAATCTGCGCAAAATGCTATGGTGCCAACATGGCAACCGGCGAGGCAGTACAGGTTGGTGAGTCTGTCGGAATTATCGCAGCACAGTCGATCGGTGAGCCTGGTACACAGCTGACCATGCGTACCTTCCATACCGGTGGTGTTGCCGGTGGAGATATCACACGAGGGTCTTCCTCGTGTC
>ENA-OQJY01000069-OQJY01000069.1-human-gut-metagenome-genome-assembly--contig:-NODE-69-length-14620-cov-3.378597_pt1 | contig 14620 bp, 13 predicted proteins | sample MGYA00242643_ERZ504788 | MGnify/ENA primary metagenome ERZ504788 (study PRJEB26092, sample SAMD00036361) | human gut metagenome | host: Homo sapiens | study: EMG produced TPA metagenomics assembly of...
TATCCCCCTGTGTGCCCTTGCCGAAAAAGACATTAAGTCCTTCCCTTGAATGACAGTGTATACACGAAAACAGCGATGGACCCTCGCCATTTATCGTAATAGCCTTAAGCTCAAAAACAGCCCTGACGAGCTCATTTTTATATGCCGGTGATTCAAGAGCCCTGAGTGATTGATAAAGAAGCTTTAACATATCCTTCTCGTCATTGTTCTCCTGACAAAAGTATCCGCAGAACTCCAGAAAGTAAAACCCGGTGTATACTGCTTCCAAATCCTGTGTCAGCTCTCTGAAATAGTTGCTGATTGTGACCTTTGAAAGAGAATATGCGCTTTTACCCTCAAACAGCTCAAACTCACCGAACGAAAATGGATTGCTTCCTGCCATAAGCTGGCTGTTTGGACGTCTTGCGCCCCTTGCAAAGGCTGTGATTTTCCCTCGTTCCTTTGTGAGAATCGTTATTCTTTTGTCAAAATCCCCTACCGGCATGGCTGAAAGCACCATACCGGTCAACACTACACTCTGTGACATCTTAATCTTACTTTCAAAATACTATTCTTCCTCTTTGTATCCAAAGTTCTTGATGAGGAAGTCGCTGTCTCTCCAATCCTTCTTTACCTTGACCCATAGCTTCAGATTCACCTTACAGTCAAGCAGTCTTTCCATCTCATAGCGCGCATTGGTGCCGATTTTTTTAAGCATGCTGCCCTGCTTTCCTATAATGATTCCCTTATGGGAGTCTCGCTCGCATACAATTGTGGCATCCATATCTATAATAGAACCACTCTTTGTCTTTCTTGTCTTCATGCGGTCAATTCCTACTGCAATGCCATGCGGCACCTCGTCATTTAGAGCATGGAGCGCTTTTTCCCTGATAATCTCAGCACAGATTGCACGCTCCGGCTGATCTGTGATGGTATCCTCATCATAGAACTGTGGCCCATAAGGCAAATACTTAAATATAGAATTAATAACATCATCCGTATTCTGCCCTCTTAAGGCTGACGTAGGAATAATCTCTGCAAAGTCGTATACCTTGCGGTAGGTGTCTATATACTCAAGCACCTTTTCCTTTTCCACTGTATCTACCTTGTTGATAATCAATATAACAGGTGTATTAACCTTTTTAAGCTGCTCTATGATATGCTGCTCTCCCGCCCCGATAAAGTTGGTCGGTTCTACAAGCCACAGCACAACATCCACCTCATTCAATGTCTTTTCCGCCACATTGACCATATACTCGCCCAGCTTGTTTTTGGCCTTGTGTATGCCCGGAGTATCAAGGAACACTATCTGTCCCTTTTCCATATCCGTGTATACTGTCTGGATGCGGTTTCTTGTGGTCTGAGGCTTGTTTGATGTGATGGCAATTTTCTGACCGATAAGCCTGTTCATCAGTGTTGACTTGCCCACGTTTGGTCTACCGATTATTGTAACAAAACCCGATTTGAAATTCTGTATCATTTTTCCTCCTATGTGAATCTGTATTTATAAGGATATGAGGGTCAAAAGGTATACATCGAATTGCATGCAAGCATGCATCGATGATACATTGTGACCCTTTAATCATATAAGCTTTTCAACATTCTCAAAGAGCCCTGCCGACTCTTTAATCATATTTTCATTGCCGATGACGCATATACTGTCCTTCTTAAGCACTGCCTCTACAAGGTCTGCAAGCCTTCTGATATCCTCTGGCTGTGCATTTAGTATCTCATTTCTCTCCTTTTGAATCTGCTCATAAGTAATACCCTCGAGATATGCCGACAGTGATCTGCTACCCTTTGCTTCCGGATTCATAGGCGTATCAAGTGCACTGAAGGTACCGATAATATACTTGGTCATATCCCTCTCGTCAGGTGAAAAGCTCTTTATATACTCAGGTATCCTGTCATAGACATCAAGTGTGTCTGAAAGGTTAGGGTCTCTATATGAGACAAAGTAGCTCTCTCCACTTCTAAGGAAGGTATTCATGCAGCCGTAAGCACCGCCCTTTACCCTGACATTTATCCAGAGATAATCATAGCTTAAGATGATACGCAGCAGTCTAAGTGCCCCGGTGTATTCATAGCCCTCGCAGATGAAATCACCTGTTTTTGCCACATACTGTATCTGGGATGCATCAATAAATGCTTCCTTTGCTGTATTAAAATGAACCTCTGCCTGATTGCCTATAGCACTCATTTTATCAAATCCAGCTATAACTTTTTCCAACGAAGGCTTTGCATTGCCGTAAGCCTCGTTATTTCCGGTAAAGCTGATAAGCATTCTGTTTCTTGCAAACAGCTTTTTGGCTATTGCAGCAAGCTTATCTGACACACTCTTTGGTGACTCTGAAAGTTCCTTTTCTATGTGGCATATAGAGCGGTAAAAAGCAATTCCCTTTAGCTCGTCCTGATAAAGCGCATAGCGCGAGAAGCTCGACATGCTTCGCATAGCTGCAACCAGATGACCGGAACTGCTAAGGTTAGCCTGAAGCCTTGCCTTAATCTGCGCTACAAGCTCACCCAGTCTCTTTGTATCTGTAAAATCCGATGTAAGAAGCATCTGCTCCATAAGCTCAAGTGCCTTGTCGATGTTTTTCTCCAACACTTTAAGCTTCACCTCAAATTTAAACACGAAATTATTTCTATCCTTAATATCCGGGTGACTTGCAGTACCTGTGCTGATTCCGCCGGTATATATGTTGGTGGCATTGGCTAAATCGGTATAGCTGTACTTTTCGGTGCTCACCAGCCCGAGTGCGTTTGTGAAGAAGCCAAGATAGCCAAGCTCACTCTGGGCAAAATCACCTGCATCAAATAAAAATGATATATAATCAATGCCGTTTGACTCTATGTCATGACGCACAACCTTTACATCCAAAAGTTCATCCTCAATGTTTGAAAAAGGCATAGCATTCTTTTTCATATCTGCTCTTGTAAGCATTGGAAGCTTGCGCAGATCCTCATCCGACGAAGGCTCCTCCTGGTATTTCTTTAAATGCTCTGTATCCTCAATCAGCTTTTTAATCTCTTCATCTGAAAGAGATGCCTTGTAATCGGAAAGCTCCTTTGCCAAAGCCTCCTCCCTCTCATTGCCAAGTCCACGCTTCGGCTTTACTGTGACAGATGAACCATGGGTATTGTCGAGCAGATACTCCTGTATAAGTTTTTCAAAATAATCAGTATCTACAGCCTTTCGAAGCTTAGCAAAGGTACCAAGACACTCCAGATGTATAAAAGGCTTCATATCATCAAACAGCCAGCTGTCTAAACAGTTTAATCCAAAAAGAAGTCCCTTAGGAAACTGTCCGAAGTCAGCCTCCCTGAATTTGAACTCGCTGCTGTTGATTCCCGCAAGCAATGCTTCTTTATTAATTCCTGTTTTAACAACTTCTTTAAGAGTGTTTTCTATAATACTTTCAAACTCATCTGCCTGAGATGCATTGGCATTCTTTGCCACAAACGAGAATACCGGCTGCAGAATGCCCGCATCATATGAGCCATACACATCATCACCGATTCCCGCATCTATCAATGCCTGCTTAACCGGTGCTCCCGGTGAGCTGACAAGTGCATAGTCAAGCACATCAAATGCCTGATAGAGCATCTCATCAAGCGTATCCCCTACCACACGGTTATAAGATAGATAAGTCTTATTCTCCTGTGAATCATCCATGGTAATTGAATACTGCGCCTCAACATTCTTTATTTTATCAAATGCAGGCTGTTTATTAATTTCTGAATTAACTTTTTTATAATCATACAGGCTCAGATATTCCTTATCCAGCCACTCAAGTCTCTCGACAACATCCATATCACCATACAGATAAATGTATGAATTGGATGGATGATAATACTTGTGATAGAAGTCCAGATATGCTTCATACGTAAGCTTAGGAATATACTCCGGATTACCACCAGAATCCTTGCTGTAGGTATTGTCAGGGAAAAGCGAGCGGTAAATCTGGCTTGAAAGCACCTCATCCGGCGATGAGTATGCTCCCTTCATCTCATTGTACACCACTCCGTTTATCTTAAGCTCGTCATCCTTGCCTGTAAGCTCATAGTGCCAGCCCTCCTGCTTGAATATTTCCTCGTACTTTGTGATATTCGGATTAAACACTGCATCCAGATACACATCCATGAGATTCTTAAAATCCTGGTCGTTGCAGCTTGCGATAGGATAAACTGTCTTGTCTGGGTATGTCATAGCATTTAAAAATGTATTGAGCGAGCCCTTTGCCAGCTCGATGAAGGGATCCTTTACAGGGAACTTCTTTGAACCACAGAGTGTGGTATGCTCAATAATATGCGGTACACCCGTCTCATCCTCCGGCGGAGTCCTGAAGCCTATATAAAAGACCTTGTTATCATCATTATTTGATAAAATGGCAATCCTTGCACCACTTTTTTTGTGTCTCAGAATGAATCCGTCCGACTGGACATCCTCCACTCTGTGCTCATCTAAAATCTCGTATTCAGCCAAATCGTGAATTGTCATCAATTATTCCTCCTAAAATGCGATGATGATAGTATACCACATTTTTTACATATTATAGTTAAATTATAAGTATATTTACCACAAAAATCTGTTAAAGTTGTATCCTGCAATCCCTGGCTTTAAAAGTCAGAGTCTATGCTCTTCTTCTGAATATTAACATCCATCTGCGGAAACGGAATTTCGATGTTATTTTTATCAAATGCTGTTTTAATTTCTTCTGTAAGCTGCCATTTTGTGTTCCAGTAATCCTCGTTCTTCACCCAGATTCTCGCACCAAGCTCTATTGCCGAATCCTGCAGCTCACTCACAAACACATTGCTCGGCTCATCGTGAAGCATCGTATCTGCTGATGTGACAACAGATTCCAGCACACTCTTTGCAAATGCTAAATCTGTGCTGTAGGATACTGTTACTCTCAAATCAAGCATCCTCTTATCCATCATAGATACATTTGTGATACACGAATCAGCAAGCTTTCCGTTTGGTATCATAACCATCTTGTTATCTATTGTCAAAAGCCTTGTATAAAACAGATTTATATCCTTTACAGTGCCTTCTGTACCACTTGAACCGTCAACTATGTAATCGCCCACGCTAAACGGCTTCATCAAAAGAATAAGCACGCCTCCTGCGAAATTCGACAGACTGCCCTGCAATGCCATACCTACAGTAAGTCCGGCAGAGCCAAGAACCGCTATAACAGAGCCGGTCGCCACTCCAAATCCCGAAAGCAGTGCCATGACAAGGATAAAATACAAAAAGTATTTAATAACATTTGCTAGAAATGATGCCACTGCAGCGTCCATTCTTGCTTTTATTCTAAATCCTTTTTTAATTATTTTTTACGTACTGATTTAATCGCCTTAATACCTATAAGCAGTATCACTATCGCAACAACAAGCTGCACGAGAAAGCTGATAAGCGATGGCATATACTTCTCCAGATATGTCTTTACAATGCCCGGGTTTTCAATAACCTGCTGTACCTCGGTATTTGCAACCGGCACTGATACTTCACCAAGAATTTGTCTGATCATATAATCTCCTATATCTCTCTTATATCTCTCTTATATCTCTCTTATATCTCTCTTGTATCTCTCTTATATTTCTTATATATTTGTTATTTCCTTATAACCCACTAAATCCCCCATATAAAATATGGGGGATCAGTATTTAAATCAAATATTAATTCACTATTTAATAACTCTCACTCTGAGCACTCCGTCAATGGCAGAAAGCTTCTCAACGGTAGAAGCATCAATAGCTGAATCAAGATCAAGAAGTGAATATGCATAGTCACCCTTACCCTTGTTTGTCAGATCAGATACATTGATATCAGCCTCTGCAAGAGCTGTTGTAATCTGTCCAATCATACCCTTAACATTCTTGTGAAGGATTCCGACTCTGCCTGAAGCTGTGCATGCACCCATGCTGCAGTCAGGGAAGTTTACTGAATGAACGATATTACCATTCTCTAAGTAATCTCTCAGCTCCTTGACAGCCATAACTGCACAATTGTCCTCTGACTCTGCTGTAGATGCTCCAAGATGAGGTGTTACGATGCAGCCCTTTGCTCCAACAGTTGTGTTGTTAGGGAAATCTGAAACGTACTTCTTAACCTTTCCCTTGGCAAGTGCATCTACCATAGCCTCTTCATCAACAAGAAGATCTCTGGCAAAGTTTAATACGATAGCGGTTGGCTTCATCATTGCAATAGCATCAGCGTTTATCATCTTCTTTGTTGAATCAAGAAGAGGTACATGGATTGTGATGACATCACAGTTCTTGTAGATGTCCTCAACATTACTGATATGCTTAACGCTTCTTGAAAGGTTCCATGCAGCATTTACTGAGATGTATGGATCATATCCGTAAACATCCATGCCCATATGTACTGCAGCATTTGCAACAAGTACACCGATGGCTCCAAGTCCGATAACACCGAGCTTCTTGCCTGAAATCTCTGTTCCTGCAAAGTTCTTTTTCTGCTTCTCGGCTGTCTTTGCAATATTCTCATCGTTCTGGTTTGCAAGACACCAGTCGATACCTCCAACGATATCTCTTGATGCATAAAGCATTCCGGCAAACACAAGCTCCTTAACACCGTTTGCATTGGCTCCCGGTGTGTTGAATACAACGATTCCCTGCTCGGCACACTTGTCAAGCGGAATATTGTTTACTCCTGCTCCTGCTCTTGCCACAGCAAGCACCTTGTCACCAAGCTCCATGTCATGCATAGCGGCACTTCTTACAAGTGCTGCATCTGCATCCTTAATATCATCAACCTTTTTATAATCGTCAGAGAACAGGTCAAGGCCTACTCCTGCGATTGGGTTTAAGCATGTGTAATTAAACATTATGCATTCTCCTCCTCAAACTTCTTCATAAACTCTACAAGCTTCTCAACGCCCTCTTTTGGCATAGCATTGTAGATAGATGCTCTCATTCCGCCAACTGTACGGTGTCCTTTAAGGTTTACAAATCCGGCTGCAGTTGCCTCCTTTACAAACTTGGCATCAAGCTCTGCATCTCCTGTTACAAACGGAACATTCATGAGTGATCTGTCCTCTTTTCTTACTGTTCCCTTAAAGAGCTTGCTCTGATCAAGGAAATCGTAGAGAATCTTGGCCTTCTCCTCATTTCTCTCCTTCATAACTGAAAGACCGCCCATCTTCTTGAGCCATTTGAATACCTTGCCACAGATATAGATGCCGTAGCATGGTGGTGTATTGTAAAGAGAATCATTATCGGCCTGAGTCTTCCACTTGAGCATGGTTGGTGTGCCCGGTAGACAATCATCTGTGATAAGGTCCTCTCTGATAATTGCTATAACTACTCCGGCAGGTCCTACATTCTTCTGTACTCCGCCATAGATAACAGCATATTTTGATACATCTACAGGCTCTGATAAGAAGCATGAAGATACATCAGCTACAAGGTTCTTTCCCTTTGTGTTTGGAAGCTTCTTGTACTTTGTTCCGTAGATAGTATTGTTCTCGCAGATGTATACATAATCCATATCATCTGTGATTGGTAAATCTGAGCAGTCAGGTATGTATGAGAAGGTCTCATCTGCAGACGAAGCAAGCTCTACGGCGTCTCCGTAAATCTTAGCCTCGGCAAACGCCTTTTTAGCCCACTGACCTGTGATAATGTATCCTGCTTTTTTATTTTTCATAAGGTTCATCGGTACCTCAGCGAAGAACTGTGAAGCACCACCCTGAAGGAAAAGTACCTTGTAATTGTCAGGTATATTCATAAGCTCGCGGAGATCTTTCTCGGCATCCTTGATGATGTCATCAAACCATTTAGATCTGTGGCTCATCTCCATAACCGACATTCCGCTTCCCTTATAATCCATCATCTCTGCTGCTGCTTCCTGCAATACCTCCTCAGGTAAAACTGCAGGTCCTGCTGAAAAATTGTAAACTCTACTCACTCTAATTTCCTCCTTGTGTCGCATTGTAGTCCTCTTCATCGAAAGACTCGTTGATAGGCTTGCCCGGTGCAACCATAGGCCATACCTTGTCATCTGAATCAATGATACAATCGATGACAAACGGTGTCTTGCTCTTTAAGGCATCTGCAAATGCTTTTTCAAATTCTTCCTGGGTCTTAACACGTCGTGCGTGGCTCCCATTGCCTCTGAAAGCTTTACATAATCCACCCCATCATCGAGTACGGTTGCCGAGTAATGCTTCTCGTAAAAAAAAGTCTGCCACTGGCGTACCATTCCAAGTACATGGTTGTTTATTATAACCTCGATAAGAGGAAGCTTTTCTCTTGAAGCTGTTGCAAGCTCGTTCATGTTCATTCTAAAGCATCCGTCACCTGCAATATTGACTACAGTCCTGTCAGGATTAGCTGTCTGGGCACCGATTGCAGCACCGAGACCGTATCCCATTGTACCAAGACCTCCTGATGTAAGAAGAGTTCTCGGCTTGCTGTATTTGTAATACTGGGCTGCCCACATCTGATGCTGGCCGACCTCAGTAACCATTATAGCATTTTCCTTTTGTCATTTCATAGATTTTTTCAATAACAAATGGTCCGCTAAGTCCCTCTTTGTGATATGTAAGAGGAAAAGTCTTTGCATATGCAAGCACATGCTCAACCCATGAATTGTGGTCAAGCTGTGTGAGCTTTTTGTTGATGCGTGTAAGGATTTCCTTCACATCGCCTATAACACTCGATGTAACACGGATATTTTTATTAATCTCTGCTGCGTCTACATCAAACTGTAATATCTTGGCCTGGTCTGCAAACTTTTTAGGATTGCCAAGCACTCTGTCCGAAAAACGTGTACCAATCGCAATCAAAAGGTCGCACTCTGAAACTCCAAGGTTTGATGTCTTTGTGCCATGCATACCAAGCATGCCTGTGTAGTTATCACTTGTGCCATCATATGCACCCTTGCCCATGAGCGTATCGCAAACAGGCGCATTCACCTTGTCTACAAATTCCTTAAGCTCTTTGCTTGCTCCGGAGAGAACCACTCCCCCTCCTACAAACTATATATGGCTTTTTGGATGCTTTTATGAGTTCAATTGCATTATCAATGTCACTGTCTGTAATTGTTTCTGTCTCACGCTCAGGAGGCTTGATTTCCTGTTTGGTGTACTCTACCAGATCTGCCGTAACATTCTTTGGAATATCCACAAGTACAGGACCCGGTCTGCCTTTTCTTGCTATATTGAAAGCTCTGCGTATTGTATCTGCAAGCTTCTCTACATCCTTTACAATAAAGCTATATTTGGTTACAGGCGTTGTAATTCCGGCAATATCTATCTCCTGAAAGCTGTCCTTTCCAAGTAACGAGACTCCGACATTACATGTGATTGCAACGATTGGAATCGAATCCATGTATGCTGTCGAAATTCCTGTGACCAGATTTGTCGCCCCCGGTCCGCTTGTAGCCAGACAGACGCCAACTTTTCCGGTGCTTCTCGCATAGCCGTCGGCCGCATGGCTTGCTCCCTGCTCATGTGAGGTCAGCACATGCTTAATCTCCGGATGCTTGTAGAGCTCGTCATAGACATTAAGGATGGCTCCTCCCGGATAACCGAATACTGTGTCAACACCCTGTTCTTTTAAGCATTCTATAATAACCTGTGATCCTGTTAACTGCATCTTGTATTCCTCTTTTTCTTATACGAATCCTTTACGATAATAGGTAAAAACTTATTCGTACTGAATTTTCTATCAAAATATATACTACGCATTCTGCTCGCCCGGAAGTGCAAGGATGGCTCCTCTGTTTCCTGATGTAACAAGCGCTGCGTATCTCTTCAAATAGCCTGTTGTAACCTTCGGCTCCCTTGGCTGCCACTTTGCCTTACGCTCAGCAAGCACCTCGTCTGACACATCGAGCTCAAGCTTCATGTTTGGAATATCAATCTTTATGATATCTCCCTCTTCAACCAGGGCAATCGGTCCGCCTACTGCGGCCTCAGGTGAAACATGACCTATTGAAGCTCCTCTTGAAGCTCCTGAAAAACGTCCGTCTGTGATGAGTGCTACAGAGCTTCCAAGTCCCATTCCGGCAATAGCGGATGTAGGGTTAAGCATCTCTCTCATTCCAGGGCCGCCCTTTGGTCCCTCGTATCTGATGACAACCACATCACCCTCTACGATCTTGCCGCCCTTTATTGCTGCAATTGCATCCTCCTCACAGTCAAATACCCTTGCAGGTCCCTCATGAACCATCATCTCATCGACAACTGCTGAACGCTTTACTACAGAGCCGTCCGGAGCCAGATTTCCTTTAAGCACTGCAAGTCCTCCGGTCTTTGAATATGGATTGTCTACCGGTCTGATGACCTCAGGGTCCCTATTGACTGCATTCTTTATATTCTCTCCAACTGTCTTTCCTGTAACAGTCATACAGTCTGTATTTAAAAGTCCGATATCAGCAAGCTCTTTCATGACAGCCCACACACCGCCGGCCTCGTTTAAGTCCTCCATATATGTAGGGCCTGCCGGGGCAAGGTGGCAGAGATTTGGTGTTCTCTCACTGATTGGATTTGCAAAGCTGATATCAAAATCAAAGCCTATCTCATGAGCGATAGCCGGAAGATGAAGCATAGAGTTTGTAGAACAGCCGAGTGCCATATCAACTGTGAGTGCGTTCATTATTGCATCCTTTGTGATGATATCTCTTGCTTTGATGCCCTTGTTGTACATATCCATAACAGCCATTCCCGCATGCTTTGCAAGACGTATACGCTCTGAATATACAGCAGGGATTGTTCCGTTTCCACGAAGTCCCATACCGAGTGCCTCTGTAAGACAGTTCATAGAGTTGGCTGTGTACATTCCCGAGCATGAACCGCAGGTAGGACATACCTTGTTCTCATACTCACATACATCATCCTCAGTCATAGTACCAGCAGCGTATGAGCCGACAGCCTCAAACATCGATGAAAGACTTCTCTTTCTGCCCTTTACGTGGCCAGCAAGCATTGGACCGCCTGATACAAATACTGTAGGCAGATTAAGACGTGCAGCCGCCATCAGAAGTCCCGGCACGTTCTTGTCACAGTTTGGAACCATTACAAGTGCATCAAACTGATGAGCGATTGCCATACACTCTGTAGAATCAGCAATCAGATCTCTTGTGACAAGGGAATATTTCATACCCACATGTCCCATTGCAATACCATCGCAGACTGCAATTGCAGGAAATACTACAGGCACTCCTCCTGCCTCTGCAACTCCAAGCTTTACAGCCTCAACGATTTTATCTATATTCATATGGCCCGGAACAATCTCATTGAATGAGCTTACGATTCCGACCATAGGCTTTTTCATTTCCTCCGGTGTAAAACCAAGAGCATTAAATAAACTTCTTGCCGGTGCCTGCTGCATTCCGGCTCTTGCGTTATCACTTATCATATTTTATCTCCTTATTTATCTCCGACTATTTCTTTGAGTACTTCATCATTACTACTGTATACACAACGATCTGCCTATCTATAACCTGTTAGCTGTCTATTATAAAGTCATGCAGCTACACACGTTCTGCGATGAGATCACCCATCTGTGCTGTGCCTACCTGTGTGATACCCTCTGTAGTCTCACCCGGCTGTGGCATGATGTCGATTGTCCTGTAGCCCTCCTTAAGCACCTGCTTTACAGCATCCTCGATTGCCTGTGCTTCCTTGTCCAGATCAAATGAATAGCGAAGCATCATGGCTGCTGAAAGGATTGTTGCGATAGGATTTGCAATGCCCTTTCCTGCGATATCAGGAGCAGATCCGCCACTTGGCTCGTAAAGTCCGAACTTTGTATCATTAAGGCTTGCTGATGAAAGCATACCGATCGAGCCTGTCACCATACTTGCTTCATCTGATAAAATATCGCCAAACATATTCTCTGTAAGGATAACATCAAACTGCTTAGGATCCTTTACAAGCTGCATTGCACAGTTATCAACAAGCATATGCTCGTATGTAACCTCCGGATAATCCTTAGCGACCTCCTCGACGATCTTTCTCCATAATCTGGAAGAATCAAGCACATTTGCCTTGTCTACAGATGTGACCTTTTTCCTTCTCTTCATGGCTATATCAAAGCCTCGCTTTGCGATTCTTCTGATTTCATTCTCATTGTATGTCAGTGTATCTGTGGCCGTAACAACTCCGTCCACCTCTTTTGTCTCTCTGGCTCCGAAGTAAAGACCTCCTGTAAGCTCACGCATAATCATCATATCAAATCCGTCTCCGATGATATCGGCACGGAGCGGGCATGCTGCAGCAAGCTCCTTGTACAGATATGCCGGTCTAAGATTTGCAAACAGATTGAGTGACTTTCTAAGCTTTAAAAGTCCTGCCTCCGGACGAAGCTCAGGGGCCAGCTTGTACCATGGTGATGTGGCTGTGTTGCCACCGATTGAACCCATCAGCACCGCATCTGAATCAAGCGCAGTCGCAATAGCCTCATCTGTAAGAGGAACACCTGTAGCATCAATTGAGCAACCACCCATAAGGATGTCTGTGTAGTTGAAGCTGTGTCCATACTTGTCTGCTATTTTGTCCAATACCTTCTTTGCCTCAGTGACTATCTCCGGTCCGATTCCGTCTCCGGAAATTACACCAACTTTATATTCCATAATTTCTTACCTCTTTTACATAAAAATACATATTCTTATATTAAAGCATTAAAGTAGTTATTTCAATATGCCGGGATATTTTACTTTTTCATGCAATTTATAACTGCAGCTTATAATAACTGCATACTATAATAACAGTTTTTTATTATTATTGCAAGAGATGCGGATAATAAGAAAACCGCCACTTATGTGACGGCTTTACAAATCTGCATTATTTAGCTGAATCCTCTGCTTTCTCAAGGTCAGCGATAGCTGACTTCTGCATTGGAATACGGCAGTTCTTGTTGTTACCAAACTCAACGATTACAGTATCGTCCTCGATATCGATAACTGTACCGTAAAATCCACTTGTTGTAAGAACTGTGTCTCCTGTTGCAACCTCTTTAAGCATTAGCTCCTTTTTCTTCTGCTCCTTCTTCTGTGGACGGATCATAAGAAAATACATAACTGCGAAAAGTACTACTAACCAGACAATCATTCCAACTGTTCCTGCTGCCTGACCGTTTGCTAAAATTGATGTCATCAATTGTTCCTCCTAAATATTCTATAATTGATGTGTTTTAAGCACTATTACCATAATACACGTTAAACGTGCTAACGGCAAGGATTTTTTATCATTTTCGAGATTTTTTATATTTATCTGCTAGCTCTGCTCTCCCTGTGTCATTCCATAGAGCTTTTCAGCCTTGTATGAGGCAAAACGGCCTGCATCAAGTGAATCCCTTATCTGCTCCATCATGTTGTTGTAGAAATACAAATTATGGAGCACGCACAGTCTCATTCCGAGCATCTCCTTTGCCTTTAAAAGATGCCTGATATATGCACGCGAATATGTGCGGCAGGCAGGACAGTTACAGCCCTCCTCAATAGGGCGCATATCCTTCTGATACTTCTGGTTGAACAGATTAAGCTTGCCGTGATTCGTGTATACATGTCCGTGACGGCCGTTTCTGCTTGGGTATACACAGTCAAAGAAGTCGATTCCTCTCTCTACACCCTCAAGTATATTGGCAGGAGTTCCTACTCCCATCAGGTATGTAGGTTTATTAACAGGCAGATAAGGCACTGTTTCATCAAGAATATGGTACATCTCCTCATGGCTCTCTCCTACCGCCAGTCCGCCGACAGCATATCCATCCAGCTCAAGCTCAGAAATGCGCTTTGCATGGTCAATTCTTATATCATCATAAATAGCTCCCTGATTGATACCGAATAAAAGCTGCTCCTTGTTGATAGTATCCGGTAAGCTGTTTAAGCGTGCCATCTCCTTTTTGCACCTCTCAAGCCAGCGCGCGGTCCTGTTTACAGAGTTTGTCACATACTGTCTGTCTGCAACACTCGATGGGCACTCGTCAAATGCCATAGCTATCGTGGAGCCGAGGTTTGACTGTATCTGCATGCTCTCCTCAGGTCCCATAAAAATCTTGGCACCGTCAATATGCGAGTTGAAGTACACGCCCTCCTCCTTTATTTTGCGAAGACCTGCCAGTGAAAACACCTGGAATCCGCCGGAATCTGTAAGGATTGGTCTGTCCCACACCATGAATTTGTGCAGTCCTCCAAGCTCTTTAATGATTTTGTCTCCGGTTCTTACATGCAGGTGATATGTATTTGACAGCTCAACCTGACACTTTATCTCCTTTAAATCGTCCGTAGAGACAGCGCCCTTTATCGCACCTACTGTTCCTACATTCATAAATACAGGTGTCTGTATATCTCCATGCACAGTATGGAATGTACCTCTCTTGGCACGTCCCTCTTGTTTTAGTAACTCATATTTAGCCATATTTTCGTTTAATTCTCCTGTTTCTTTTACTTATCGCCATTGCCTACGATTTTTCTGATTAATATTCCGTTGGTCAGCAGTGTGGTATCTATGCAATGCCTCTCAAAAAGTACCTCGCCATCCTTTGGCACCTCAATATCCTCATCAGAGCAGTTGACTATAACCTCCACATATGTACTCCCACCCACGCCCATTCTTTCTAGAACTGGTACTTACCCTTGGATTGTCAGACAAATCATCGAGGG
>ENA-OQJY01000071-OQJY01000071.1-human-gut-metagenome-genome-assembly--contig:-NODE-71-length-14500-cov-2.432756_pt1 | contig 14500 bp, 17 predicted proteins | sample MGYA00242643_ERZ504788 | MGnify/ENA primary metagenome ERZ504788 (study PRJEB26092, sample SAMD00036361) | human gut metagenome | host: Homo sapiens | study: EMG produced TPA metagenomics assembly of...
CATTTTTTAGAATACGGGAAGTGATCCATTAATCGGTAATGCTTACTCCAGTAATTGCAAGACCTGCATCGGAAGTAACAACCAAGTCACCGAAACCGATATTATCGGTTGGATTCTGATGATAAGCCAGTTTTACTTTCAGTGTAGTGGTTTCGTTACCGGAAATAAGTCCTGCGCCGCCAGAAACATAAGTAACATTCTGGTTGAAACTGATAGTCAGAACCTGGGCTTCCTTGGTATGATCAGCATTATGCTTTCCATTTACCTGAATACGGTAATCGCCACGTCCGTTTTCTGGAGTCTGGTGAATATATGCAGATGCAGTATAACATCCACTTGCCGCATAAACACCTTCAGCCATTCCTTCATCCAGAGAAATTACAGGTTTTACATATTTACTCATTTTCTGCACCCCTTCCGCGGCCATTCTGGCTGCTTTTTTCTGTGAACCATATCTTTTCAAACGAAGCGAAAAGATATGGTTCACATACATGGTTCATTTTTTAGTTCACTGAGTAGTCAAATCCAGTGAGCTGCAGATCGTCGATGCTGGTTCCATGGTTCAGATGAATACCAATGGTCAGCGGATTGGTTGCTGTGCTTGCAAAAGTGAGGGTGGCAGTTTTTCCAGACCAGGATTTCTGTACGGAGGCATCATCTGTCTCGATTGAATCAACAGTATCATTGAAATTAATATTCAATGTGATGGTTCCATCCAGATCAGACCAGCTTGCCTGTGCAAGTCCTTTACCACCATTTGTGCCCCAACGATCCCATACGCCATAATAAGTAACGTTCAGAGTTCCTTTTGTTGCACCACTTGCCGCATAAACACCTTCTGCCATACCAGAATCAATTGTAACGATTGGTTTTGTGTAATTTTTAGTCATATATATTCACGTCCTTTTCTTGCAAAATCATCCTTGGTTACAATTCTTATTATAGGAGGAAAATCCCGCAAATGTCAATAGATTTGGGGTAAAAATGTTACTATTTCGATTAAAAAACAAGAACGTTCCGATAACGTAATGCCAAAATAGATGCAGATAAATTTCCGCCTCTGAATATGGAACAAAATTTACTTTTCAAACTGTGATTTCTGCGGAAAAAGTTTGGAAAAGGCATCGTTCAGTTCCCGTTTTACATGTTCATATGGGATTTCAAAATTGCTGTCATTGATGCAGATGCACTTTGCAGTCTGCTTTGTGATTGTCTTTACCAGTTCCGGGTTTTCCGGTTTTAAATTGAAGTATTTACAGAACTTGTGCGTGTTTCTTGGAACGAAATCACCACTCAGTTTCTGATATTCCCGCAGAACATATTGGCTCACATCATCTTTATGACGAAATGGGTGGCTGCAGACACCGTCTAACAATTCTTCTTCCTTTTCCCAGAAGAAACGATAAGTCTCCTTTTTCAAAGGAGACGGGCCATGAACGGTGTAAAAACCGGTAAATCGTGGAAATGCCATTTCCAGAAGATTATATCCAAAGTACATGGGAGGATATCCGATGTGAAAATAGGCACCTGGCTGCTTTTTCATTGTTTTCCCGTTTGTCAAAGTACTTGGCAAGCAGCATAGTATTGTTCAGATAGATATATGGCATAATGGTATCTTCTACGTTTGCAACATCGGGCTGCAGGGCAAGCATATCAACGGGTTTTCCGTTTTCAAAAAAATCGGTTGGCTTTATTGGATGCAGCAAAAACATATCATCATTAAAATAAACAAAGTGTTCCGACAGATTTTTTATCCGGTGGAAATTCCACTCAATGGAATGCGAGTTAAAGGTGGGGAGATATTTTTCGGGAATAAAATCTTTGTGTGAAACAATCTGCAATTTTGGACATTCTGTATTGAGCCACGCCGGCAGATGACCGCATGTTACAAAATATACGTTATTTACCCATGGAGCAAAGCTTTCTATCGAACGAAATAGATACTTTAGAATTTCCCAGTCGCGATAGCGTTCAATACGGTCGTCGATATCAACAGAAACTCCTTGCTTTTTTTTGGCGTTCTGTTTTTGGCGAAACCATAAGGGGTCTGATCCGTCCACCCATGTGATGACAAAATCAATGATCTGTTTTTTCGTTTGTAACGATCCTTTCGTATATTGTACCAAAAAAAACAGTATACTTTCGATAACGAAACAGTACAAAAAATCAGTTTACATTGTCAAAGTTGTTCAATTTTCTTTGTAGAAGTTGATATATTTTTTTCTTTACTTTAATAGTGAGAACGATTTATTTAGTGTTTAAGGAATTTTTTGATATAATGTATAAATGTTGTTGGTATACAATTCAGTATAATCTTTTTCCAGATATGTTTGTACAATTTGGTTTTGAATCTGCACATTGCGCCCTGTTACTATGTACATAGGCTCTCTGTGCTCGAATAAATTTTGAATATGCTGAAAAATTTCATTTGAAAGCATCGAAAAATGGTCTGCTGTAATACAGTATTTGTCATAAGGTTCAAGTCCAGACAGCAGCCATTGGGAACTTGTCTCATAATTATATACACTGGACCGCTCATTTTCTGGTATTTTATTTAAGATAGCATCTGGTAATAATGGATATATCCATTTCCAAGATTCATGATTAACAACATGACAAAAGCATCCAGACAGATAAAACGTTATTTTTTTTATGATCTGTTCGCCAAAGCCATATATTGATGCAACTGCTAAGTAGGAATACTGCCAGTAATGTCCAACGTGCAGAATATATCCGAAAAATGTTTTCAGGAAAAATAGGAATGGGTGTGCAAATGTTTGACCCTTTTATAACTTTAGCACAACATATACTGTGGTGTAAAGAGTGGATGAGAAATAGCTTGTTTTATAGAATAATGGAGGAATCAATACGCTGAGACATTTGTAAATGAAAACAAAAAGAAAGCAAAGTTCAGTTGACGTTTCTTTAAAAATCCGCTATATTTTGGGTACAAAGAATAGGAGAAGAGGAAAGAAAAAAGATGTTTTATCCACTGGTAAGTGTGATTATTCCGGTCTATCAGGCGGAAAAATTTCTGACGGAGTGTGTTGAGAGCGTACGAAAACAGGACTATTCAGAGTTGGAGATTGTTTTGGTGAATGACGGTTCAACAGATCGTTCCAATCAAATGTGTGAGGAACTTGCTGCAGCAGATCCAAGAATCCGTGTGATTCATCAGAATAATAAAGGCAGTGGAGCAGCCAGAAATGCAGGGATAAAAGAAGCAACAGGAAAATATCTTCTCTTCCTGGATGCAGACGACAAGCTGGACGATTCATCTGCCATACGTTCCCTTGCCGCACGGGCAGAAAGAGAGCAGGCAGATATTGTGATCGGAACATATCGCAGATGGAGGGCGAATGGCGAAAAAGTGAAATGCTGCAGTAATCTGGAAAAAGAAAACCCGGACAGCGCAGAGTTCCGGTTTCATGGATTTTTTCAAAAAGGAACGCTTTCTTACGACTGGGGAAAACTCTACCGCAAATCTTTTCTGGAGTCTCACGATTTGTGGATTCCCCCATACAGTTACGCCGAAGACAAGGCACATAATTTTAGATGCTGTGCATGCCATCCGAAATATGCTTTTGTCCCACAGAGCATCGTTCTTTACCGTGAAAATCTCCAGTCCCTGACATATCAACCGAAAAAGAATCTGATGAGAAACTGGATTTTGATTGCATCTGATTTTGAACAGTTTCTGAAAGAAAAGCATCTTTCCAGAGAATATGGAGATCTGATTTTCTTTCATCTGCTCATTGGTGCAATGTATCTTGCCAAAGAAGAAATGACATATCAAAGGGAAAAAAAATTCGTGTCGCGGCGAAGATATTAAAGCAATACAGCAGAAACCCGTTTGTAGAACAAAAACTGACACTAAAAGAGTGCATTCGTTATACAAGGCAGATTAAATCGCTGTTTTGGAAATTATTAGCATTTACCTTGGTACTTTTTATACAGATGCATATGTATTTTGTTGTGGCAGCTGTTTTTGTATGGATGTCAAGCCTTGGAATTGATAGTTTATAAATAAAAAATCAGTCTTTATATTTCCTTTCTTTATTTCCTTCTTGAAAGAGCTGTTTTCCAGTTTTTCATTTTTATAGCCATTCCTTTCACTTCACACAGGTGCAAAACGTTATGAAAATGTAATCTGCTTTTTCGAACGCTTTAAACATTACAAATTTCTTCGTTTCTATAACTGCATCACAACAGATAGGAGTGTGTAAAGAATGGTTGTAGCCGTTTTAAAATGAAAAGATGTGATGGAAGAATAAGAAGATCGGGTTTTCTGCGCTGTCTCTGTGCGACCAGTTCTTAAAATCCTGTCTTTTTTCTGAATATTCCACCTCTCCGCTTGCTATTTTCATTCTCATATAGTATCATGAATCCAACAGCCAAGAAATCGGAAAGGAGAGAGGAGCATGGAATATGCAGTGTACTGGCTGATTGCGCTTGTGGTTTTGCTGGTGATTGAGGCGGCAACGTTAGGTCTGGCAACCATCTGGTTTGCGGGCGGCGCCCTGATTGCTCTGATCGCAGCTATGTGCGGAGCCGGATTTGTAATTCAGATGGTCTGCTTTCTTGTTGTATCGCTGATACTTCTGATTTTTACACGTCCTGTAGCCGTCCGTTTCCTGAATAAGGATACCTTAAAAACAAATGTAGACCGCGTGATTGGAATGGAAGGGATCGTCGCAGAAGAGATTTCCAACCTGGCAGGCACCGGAAAGGTATCGCTGGGCGGAAACACCTGGACTGCGAGAACGGAAAGCGAAGGAGGCATTATCCCGAAAGAGACCGTGGTGGAAGTGCTCCGTGTGGAAGGCGTCAAGCTGATTGTAAAGGTCAAAGAAAAAGAAGGAGGAAATGAAACATGAGTGGTGGAGGAATTGCAGGAATTTTAATGTATTTTTCTTCTTGTGATTGTACTGTTTATTGCAGCATCGTGTGTGAAGATCGTGCCGCAGGCCAGTGCTTACGTTGTTGAGAGTCTTGGAAAATACAAAGGCACCTGGGCAACCGGTCTTCATTTTAAGGTTCCGTTTATCGAGCGCGTGGCAATCCGCGTGAACTTAAAAGAGCAGGTGGTGGATTTCCCGCCGCAGCCGGTCATTACAAAAGATAACGTTACGATGCAGATTGATACGGTCGTATTTTTCCAGATTACCGATCCGAAGCTGTTCGCATACGGTGTTGTAAATCCGCTGATGGCCATTGAAAACCTGACCGCAACGACACTTCGAAACATCATCGGAGATCTGGAGCTGGACGAAACACTGACATCCCGTGAGATTATCAACACGAAGATGCAGGCAGCTCTCGATATCGCAACCGACCCGTGGGGCATTAAAGTCAACCGTGTTGAGCTGAAAAACATCATGCCTCCGGCAGCCATTCAGGAAGCCATGGAGAAACAGATGAAAGCAGAGCGTGAACGCCGTGAAGCAATCCTGATTGCAGAAGGTGAGAAAAAATACGACCATCCTGGTTGCCGAAGGTAAAAAACAAGTCTGCGATCCTGGATGCAGAGGCAGAGAAGCAGGCAGCGATTCTTCGTGCTGAGGCAGAAAAAGAGAAACGAATCCGCGAGGCAGAAGGCCAGGCGGAGGCGATCCTCAAAGTACAGCAGGCAAATGCCGATGGTATCCGTGCCATCAAAGAGGCAGGTGCTGACGATGCGGTTCTTACCTTAAAGAGTCTCGAGGCACTTGGTGTTCTGGCGAATGGAAAAGCAACGAAGATTGTTGTTCCGTCCGATCTGCAGGGACTGGCAAGTCTGGCTACCACATTCAAGGGAATCGTGGAAGAGCAGAAAGGCCCGGCAGGGAAAGAAGGACAGAAATAAAAAAGCAGGATTCTCCCGTGAAACGCATCATGCCGGACACGGGAGAATTTTTTATTGCTCTGCATCCGGAGGGAGCTGCCACTGGCAGATCCTGTAGTTGCCGGTAAGAACAACAGAATAAAGATGTATAAAAATGCATATATTATGAATAATATAAGTAAAATACGTAAAAATATACATTTCACCCCTTGACAGATACGCCGGCCTGTTTCATAATAGAAACCATCTTAAGCGATAAAAATACATTACATACCGATATATTTAAGGAGGAACACACCATGGATTTAAAAGGACGCGATTTTCTGACATTAAAGGATTTCACCCCGGAAGAGATTTCCTATCTGCTGGATCTGTCCGCAGAGCTGAAGGATAAGAAAAAGAAAGGCATTCCGGTGGACACCCTGCGCGGCAAAAACGTTGCGCTGATCTTCGAGAAAACCAGCACCAGAACCCGCTGTTCCTTCGAAGTAGCCGCACATGATCTCGGCATGGGAACCACCTATCTTGACCCGACCGGTTCCCAGATCGGTAAAAAAGAGAGCATCAAAGATACGGCCCGCGTTCTTGCAGGAATGTATGAGGGAATTGAGTACCGTGGATTCGGCCAGGAGATCGTAGAAGAGCTGGCAAAATATTCCAAGGTCCCGGTATGGAACGGACTGACCAACGAGTACCACCCGACCCAGATGCTCGCCGATATGCTGACAATCCAGGAAGAGTTCGGCCACTTAAAAGGCATCAAACTCGTTTACATGGGCGACGCTCGCTACAACATGGGAAATTCCCTGATGATTGCATCTGCAAAAATGGGTATGGATTTTGTAGCCTGCGCACCGAAGAAATACTTCCCGAACGCGGAACTCGTTGCACAGTGTGAAGAGTATGCAAAGGAGAGCGGCGCAACCATCACCCTCACCGAGGATGTAAAAGAGGGAACGAAAGACGCCGATGTTATCTATACGGATGTCTGGGTATCCATGGGTGAGCCGGACAGCGTATGGGAGGAGAGAATCCACGATCTGACTCCGTACCGCGTGACAAAAGAAGCAATGGCAAATGCCAAGGATACCGCGGTATTCCTGCACTGCCTGCCGTCGTTCCACGATACTGAAACAAAGAATTGGAAAAGAGATCCACGACCGTTACGGACTGGATGAGATGGAAGTTACCGATGAGGTATTTGAGTCCGCACAGTCGAGAGTCTTCGAGGAAGCAGAGAACCGCATGCACACGATCAAAGCTGTGATGGCAGCAACGCTTGGTGCATAAACTTTCTGGTGGAAAAACCGGAACAGACTGTGTATAATAGAAGAATGGCAAGACACGTACAGCAGCGCTGCGGAGCACGTCTTTCGCAGCGCTGCTGTTGGTTTATGTGAGCAATGAGGAGTGTGAAGATATCATATGCTGGAAAATAAAAGAGCTGAGACGCTGCGCCTTCTGCGAGAATCAGGAGAAAATGTTTCGGGTCAGGATTTGTGCGAACATTTTGGAATTTCCCGTACCGCAGTGTGGAAGATCATGAATCAGTTAAAAGAGGAAGGATACGAGATCGAGGCGGTACAGAATAAAGGTTACCGTCTGCTGAACGAGCCGGATCTGATGACGAAGGACGATCTGGAAAGCCGCACGCATACGAAATATGTTGGACAGACGGTCTACTACAGCCATGAAGTAGATTCGACAAATACGTGGGCGAAGCGCCTGGCGGAAGAAGGAGCGCCGAACGGTACACTGACAACGGCCGAGACGCAGACCGCTGGAAAAGGCCGCCGCGGAAGAGTCTGGAAATCGCCGGAGGGAACTTCCGTTTCGATGTCCCTCCTGCTGTACCCGGATCTCGAGCCGGCAAAAGCGCCGATGCTGACGATTGTGATGGGACTTGCTGTTGTGCAGGGGGGTACAGAGAGCGCTCGGTGTCGACATGAGAATTAAGTGGCCGAACGATGCGGTGCTGAACGGGAAAAAGCTCTGCGGAATCTTAACCGAGATGAGTGCGCAGATCGATTACATCAATTATGTCGTCATTGGAACGGGAATCAATGTGAACCAGACGGAGTTTCCGGAAGAAATCGCTGAGATCGCGACGTCACTGGCGATCGAAATGGGGCATCCGGTCAATCGGGCGAAAATAGTCGCAGCGGTGCTGGAGGCGTTCGAGGAGAATTACGAAAAATTCCTGGAGGCGGGAGATCTCTCGGCGCTGCAGGAAGCCTATGAGGCTGTACTTGCAAATAAGGATCAGCCGGTGCGTGTGCTGGATCCGAAAGAGCCGTTCGAGGGTGTGGCGCTCGGCATCACGTCGACGGGTGAGCTGCGTGTGAGAAAAGAGGATGGAACGATCGCGGAAGTGCATTCCGGCGAGGTTTCAGTGCGTGGCCTGTACAGTTATGTATAAAAAACTTGGATCAGGAAAGGAAAATATATGTATTCAGATGATGAAAAAGTAGTGCTCTGCGGAGCGAGTGCGTATGAGCAGAAATATTATTTTAACCAGGATTTTGCATCCCTGCCGCAGTCCGTGCAGGATGAGCTTCATATCATGTGCGTTATGTTCACCGTGGAAATCGGCGGCATTTTCACCATGTGGTTTGGCAGTGACGGCAGTCTGCAGTTTGAAACAGAGGCTGTAGATGCGGATGCGATGTACGATGAGATCGGCGGTGCGCTGCGGATCAAGCAGTATCAGGAGGAGAAAAAGGATCTGCTGGAATCTCTGGAGCTGTATTACCGCGTTTTCTTCCTCGGCGAGGAAGTGCCGGAGGAAGCGTTCGCAGAAGAAGACGGAGAGAAGCCGGATGGAAAGTAAGAAACGTACGCTCCAGACGATGTCTCCGCTGAAAATCGGAAATGTGGAAATGCAAAATCCGCTCGTGCTCGCACCGATGGCAGGTGTGACGGATCTGCCGTTCCGCGTTCTCTGCAAGGAGCAGGGAGCAGGCCTGATCTGTATGGAGATGGTCAGCGCGAAGGCGATTCTGTATAAGAACAAAAATAACCGAGGATCTGATGACGATTCATCCGGGTGAACATCCTGTATCGCTCCAGCTTTTTGGCAGTGATCCGGAAATTCTGGCGCAGATTGCCGCACAGATCGAGGAGCGGCCGTTTGACATTCTGGATTTTAACATGGGCTGCCCGGTGCCGAAGGTCGTCAACAACGGCGAGGGCTCCGCGCTGATGAAGGATCCTGCGCTGGTGCGGAAGATTGTGACCGGTATGGTAAAGGCAGTGAAAAAGCCGGTGACAGTTAAAATTCGAAAGGGTTTTAACGAAGAATCGGCGAATGCTGTGGAGATTGCAAAGATTCTCGAGGACTGCGGTGTGGCTGCGATTGCGGTGCATGGAAGAACGCGGGCACAGTTCTATTCCGGAAAAGCAGACTGGGATATCATCCGTCAGGTAAAAGAAGCGGTTTCGATTCCGGTCATCGGAAATGGCGATGTGGTTGATGCGGCGAGCGCCGAAGCGCTGGTTGAACAGACGGGCTGCGATGGCATTATGATTGGCCGCGGCGCGGAAGGAAATCCGTGGATTTTTAAACAGATTCTTCATTACAGGGAAACCGGAGAAACACTTGCAAAGCCGACGCAGCATGAGGTAAAAGAGATGATGCTTCGCCATGCGCGCATGCAGGTGGAATACAAAGGCGGCGCGATCGGCATCCGCGAGATGCGGAAGCACGTTGCGTGGTACACGGCGGGATTCCCGCACTCGGCGAAACTGCGCGCAGCGATCAACCAGGTGGAGAGCCTGCAGGAGCTGGAACAGATGCTGAATGAGTGGGAACGCGGCTGACAAGTAAGTAAAATAAGTCAAAAAAGTACCTATGATATGCCAATATTGATATATCACGGGTACTTTTTCTATGCTATACTGACATTTAGAGGTATTGGGAAATAAAAAAAACAAAAGAGGGAGTGTAGTGTATGACTATCAAAGAACTTTTCGCACCGTCCGACATGACGGTGGGAAAGCCGTGGGAAAAGATTGTAGCTTTTACAATCCCTATGCTGATCGGCAACATTGCCCAGCAGCTCTACAACACGGTTGACAGTATTGTAATCGGAAAATATGTCGGGGACAACGCGCTTGCGGCAGTTGGAAGCGCCAGCCCGATCTTAAACCTGCTTCTGGTTCTGTTCGTCGGAATTTCCGTCGGCGCCGGCGTCATGGTGTCGCAGTATTTTGGAGCAAGACAAAGAAAAGAGCTTTCGATGACGATCGGAAACTGCGTCACGCTGACAGCAATTTCTTCCATCATTATTATGATTCTGGGAGCCGTCCTCTCAAGGCCGCTGCTGGAAATGCTGAAAACACCGGATTCTATCATCGACTGGTGTACCTCGTATCTGGTGATCCTGATGGTGGGCTGTGCCGGCAGTGCGTACTATAACATTCTATGTGGTATCCTTCGCGGACTCGGCGATTCGATTTCGGCGCTGATTTATCTGCTGGTGGCAACGGTCATCAACATTGTATTGGATATTGTATTCGTTTCCCAGTTCCACATGGGCGTTGCCGGAGTTGCATACGCGACCGTGATTGCGCAGGCAATTTCTGCAGTACTCTGCATGTGGCGTCTGATGCGTATGACCGACATTTTTGATTTCAGACCCAAATACCTGAAAATGAAAAAACAGTATTCGATGGAAATTATCCGCCTTGGCCTGCCGTCCGGTATTACCCAGGCGATCTTCTCCATGGCGATGGTTATCGTACAGTCGCTGACCAACAGCTTCGGTGAAATGGTTATCGCCGCGAATGTTATCATCATGCGTGTCGATGGCTTTGCAATGATGCCGAACTTTTCGTTTGGTACCGCGATGACAACGTATGCCGGTCAGAATGTCGGTGCACGCCGTATGGACCGCGTAGAGCAGGGCGCAAAACAGGGAACACTGATTGCAGTCGGAACCTCAACGACCATTACCCTTTTAATTGTTATTTTCGGCCATCATCTGATGGGAATCTTTACGAATACCACAGAGCTCGTAACATTAAGTGCCAATATGATGAAGATCCTTGCGGTCGGCTATATTGCCATGGCAATAACACAGTCGCTTTCCGGCGTCATGCGTGGAGCAGGCGATACGATGACCCCGATGTGGATTTCGATGGTTGTTACTGTTGTAATCCGTGTGCCGCTGGCATACGGTCTGGCCTTTCTGACCAGAACGCCGGAGCTGCCAAACGGACGATATCAGGTACTCTGGATTTCCATGCTGGTAAGCTGGTGCATGGGTGCGCTTCTGACGCTGATTTTCTATAAAAAAGGAAAATTGGAAAAAGAAAAGCACTGACAGGAAGCTCATCCGAAAAATAAAGGAAAAATAAGAGAAAGATGCAGGAAGGATTTGTGAAAAAGAAAATCTTTCCTGCGTTTCTTTTTTTCTTGACATTCCGTGGGCAATCCTTTATACTACTTTAATTGTTAGGATAGGCGGAGTCTATCCTTATTTCAACCGGGAATACTGAAAATACAGCGCATTTCCGGAGAGTTTACAGAATAAAAATCAGATATGACTGGATACAGAAACGATAGAAAGGGTGTATAAAATGGAACAGAAAAAAACGATTCTTACCTATGCCGGCCTGAAAAAACTGGAGGACGAGCTTCACGATCTCAAAGTAAACAAACGTAGAGAAATTGCCGGTAAAATCAAAGAAGCAAGAGAGCAGGGAGACCTTTCCGAGAACGCCGAGTACGATGCAGCAAAAGATGAGCAGCGTGACATCGAGGCAAGAATTGAAGAGATCGAAAAAATCCTGAAAAACGCAGAGGTTGTTGTTGAGGACGAAGTAGATTCCGATAAGATCAATATCGGATGTAAAGTAGACGTACTGGATCTGGAGTATGACGAAGAAATTGAGTTCCAGATCGTTGGTTCCACCGAGGCAAACAGCCTGGAAGGAAAAATTTCCAACGAGTCTCCGGTAGGAAAAGCTCTGATCGGCGCGCACAAGGATGATATTGTCGATGTAGAAACACCGGCCGGAATTATGCAGTACAAAGTACTTTCTATCCAGAGAAATATCTAAAAAATACAAAGAAAAGGGAGTGAAGAGATTGGCACAGCAGACACAGGAACAGGATATTAACCACTTACTGAAGGTTCGCCGCGAGAAACTTGCAGAGCTGCAGCAGAACGGAAGAGACCCGTTCCAGATTACAAAGTTCGATCAGACACATCATTCGCTTGAGGTGAAAGGTCTTTACGAGGCACATGAGAGTGAGCTGTTAAAAGACCGCCAGGAGCCGAACGTAGAGGGAATGGATGAGGAGCAGGCGAAAGAAGCTCTTAAAAAGGATTACGAAGAGAGAAGAAATATCATGGACGCAAGCCCGATCCATGTGGCAATTGCAGGACGTATGATGTTTAAGCGAGTCATGGGCAAGGCATCTTTCTGCAATATTCAGGATTTACAGGGAAACATCCAGGTATACGTTGCAAGAGATGCGATCGGAACAGAGTCTTACGCTGATTTTAAAAAATCGGATATCGGTGATATCTTCGGAGTGGAAGGATTTGCTTTCAGAACAAGAACAGGAGAAATCTCTATTCACGCTGAGAAGATGACACTTCTCTCCAAGAGCTTACAGATGCTTCCGGAGAAGTTCCACGGCCTGACAGATACAGACACACGTTACCGTCAGAGATACGTAGACCTGATCATGAATGCAGACTCTAAAGATACATTTATCAAACGTTCCAAGATCCTTGTAGCGATCCGTAAATACTTAAGCGGAGAAGGATTCATGGAAGTTGAGACACCAATGCTTGTAGCAAATGCAGGTGGAGCAGCTGCAAGACCGTTCGAGACACATTTCAACGCCCTGAACGAGGATCTGAAGCTTCGTATCTCTCTTGAGCTTTACCTGAAGAGACTGATCGTTGGAGGACTTGAGAAAGTATACGAGATCGGACGTGTATTCCGTAATGAAGGTCTTGACACAAGACATAACCCAGAGTTCACTTTGATGGAGCTTTACCAAGCATATACAGATTACCACGGCATGATGGATCTGACAGAGAACATGTACCGCTTTGTTGCGCAGGAAGTCCTTGGAACAACACAGATCGTTTACAAAGGAATCCCGATGGATCTTGGTAAACCGTTCGAACGTATCACAATGGTTGATGCAGTTAAGAAATACGCAGGTGTTGATTGGAATGAAGTTGAGACTCTGGAGCAGGCAAGAGAGCTTGCAAAAGAGCATAATGTAGAATTTGAAGAGAGACATAAGAAAGGTGATATCCTTAACCTCTTCTTCGAGGAGTTCGTAGAGGAGCACCTGCTTCAGCCGACATTCGTTATGGATCACCCGGTTGAGATCTCTCCACTGACAAAGAAGAAACCGGAGAATCCGGAATACGTAGAGCGTTTCGAGTTCTTCATGAATGGATGGGAGATGGCGAATGCTTACTCAGAGCTGAATGACCCAATCGATCAGAGAGAGCGTTTCAAAGCGCAGGAAGAACTGCTTGCACAGGGAGATGATGAAGCCAATACAACAGATGAAGACTTCATGAATGCACTGGAGATCGGTATGCCGCCGACCGGTGGTATTGGATTCGGCATTGACCGTATGTGTATGCTTCTGACAGGCGCGGAGGCAATCAGAGACGTGCTGCTCTTCCCGACAATGAAGAGCTTGGATAAATAAACCTAGTGTTTATGCGGGGTTGAGGCATTTGAGTACGTCAAAGGACGCATTAAAAGACGCATTTTGACATAGTCATTTACATCAGTATGAAAGAGTACACAATCTGAAAAGAAAAAGATTCAATCAAATATGAACTACTAAGAGGACATTTTCTAAAGAAATTTAGAAGATGTCCTCTTTTTTGCGTTATGGAGAAAATACGTCATTTGTTATGAAGTCAAAGTGAAAGGAGCACAGCAATGAATGAATCAAAGAAGAAAGATAGATATGAGGATGCAAAAAAGTTTGTAAGATATTCAGATGGTGCAAAAATGTACAGTATGGGAATGACAAAATTTCAAGAAGTGGCTAAGGATGCCAAGGCTTGTTATAAAATTGGTCAGCTTGTACTTGTTAATACAGAAATATTGGATAAGTATCTTGAAACTTTTCATATTACAGATTCTGAGTTTTATAAGTAGGTGATGTTATGGTAAATACATTGAGTGGTTCAGTTTGTGCCTATAGAAAAGAAACTGTAAAACCAAGATTTATTCGTATTGATGAGGTAATGGCTTTATTAGATGTAACACAAGATGAGGCAATGGATATAGCGTTGGCTGCTGGAGCAAGATATCAGCTTGCAAAGATTATATTAGTACATAAGGAAAGGTTGATGAAATTTATGAAACATTCTGCAAGAGTTCCTAGTTCAAATAAAATTGTGGAAAAGAAGTTTGTGAGAATCGGAGAGGGTTCAATGACTTACAGCATAGGACATCATAGATTTATCGAAATGGCTAGAGCAGCTGGAGCTGTATATAAGATAGGCGAAGCAAAAGGAAATACTATTCTGATTAATCTGGAGGTGTTTGATGAATATATGGAGCAATTCAGAGAACCGCCAACAGAAATGAAACATCCATTGCCAAATGTGAAAGGAGACTGATGAATGAGTTACTCATATAAGTGCTATTCAGATACAAAGGATTTTATGAAAAAATTTG
>ENA-OQJY01000074-OQJY01000074.1-human-gut-metagenome-genome-assembly--contig:-NODE-74-length-14337-cov-3.333357_pt1 | contig 14337 bp, 19 predicted proteins | sample MGYA00242643_ERZ504788 | MGnify/ENA primary metagenome ERZ504788 (study PRJEB26092, sample SAMD00036361) | human gut metagenome | host: Homo sapiens | study: EMG produced TPA metagenomics assembly of...
AAGCAAAAATACCGTCAGGGAACATCTCCCTGACGGTATTTTTATTTGACCTGATTTATTTTTACAGTGCCTTGATTCTCTCAAGTGCCTTTACTGTGTTCTCATAGTTTCCGAAAGCAGTCAATCTGAAGTAGCCCTCTCCGCTTGGTCCAAAGCCTGAGCCAGGTGTACCTACCACGTTGGCATTCTCAAGCAGATAATCGAAGAACTCCCATGATGTCATGTGATCCGGTGTCTTGAGCCAGATGTATGGTGCATTTACTCCGCCGTATACTGTAAAGCCAGCCTCTGCAAGACCTGTCTTTATCGTCTTTGCATTGTTCATGTAGTATGCTACCTGATCCTTAAGCTGTGCTTTTCCGGCATCTGAGTAAACTGCCTCGCCTGCTCTCTGCACGATGTATGGTGCACCGTTGAACTTGGTTCCGTGACGGCGTGCCCACATAGCATGAAGTGATACATCACCACACTTAAGCTCCTTAGGTACTACTGTAAAGCCAAGACGCACACCTGTAAAGCCTGCATTCTTTGAGAAGCTTCTAAGCTCGATGGCACATGTCTTTGCACCGTTACACTCATAGATTGAGTGTGGCACATCAGCTTCGCTGATATATGCCTCGTAGGCTGCATCAAAGATGATAACTGAACCATTCTTGTTTGCATAATCAACCCATACCTGTAACTGCTCCTTTTTGAGAGTTGTTCCTGTTGGGTTGTTTGGCAGACACAGATAAATCATATCCGGTACTTCCTTTGGAAGCTCCGGAACAAAACCGTTATCTGCTGTTGACGGCATATAGATCACATTGCTCCAGGTCTCTTTCTGAGCATCATATGTGCCTGTTCTTCCTGCCATGACATTGGAATCAACATATACAGGATAAACAGGGTCTGTAACAGCGATACGGCTGTTTGCTGAGAAAAGCTCCTGGATGTTGGCTGAATCACTCTTTGCTCCGTCTGAAACAAAAATCTCATCTGCTGAGATATCGCATCCTCTTGCCTTGTAGTCGTTGTCTGAAATTGCTTTCTGAGGAACTCATATCCGAGGTCAGGTGCGTATCCGTGGAATGTAGCTGCATTTCCCATCTCATCAACTGCCTTGTGCAGTGCATCGATGATAGCAGGTGCAAGCGGCTGTGTTACATCGCCGATTCCAAGCCTTATTATCTCTTTATCCGGATTTGCCTCCTGATAAGCTGCAACCTTTTTAGCTATTGTGCTGAAAAGGTAGCTTCCCGGTAATTTCTGAAAGTTATCATTAATCTGAAACATGTTTATCTCTCCTTTGTTACTTTACAATAAGTCTAATTTATCACTTTACCATGCAAGTGTAAATATATTTTTTTATCATTATTTTTTATAGTAACTGTTCAAGCCTTTGCAGCTACTATCATACGCTCTTCTGTCTGGCTTCATAAAGCGTACACTACACATCAGTCATAAGGCTTAGTATCATCTGTGCTGTTTCCACAAGACCGGTGCCGTTATCCATGCTTCGCTTCTGGATATACCGGTGTGCTTCCTCCTCTGAGAATCCATTTCGTTCCATCAGTACAGCCTTTGCACTGCTTAGCATCTCCTGATCCTCCTTTGAACGTACCTTAGGCCTTTGCCTGAGCTTTTTCCTGCGGCGCGTTATCGTGTAATCCATCATCTCAACAGTCTGCAAAAGCTCATGCACTTTGAGTGGCATGGATAATGACATCAGATTATCCACATTTTTTTCCATGATACCCGCTGCCGACGCTATGAGAAGCATCTGAAACTCCCTAGGCATATACTCGTATATCTCACTGTACATCATGTCTGAAAATCTGTATCCGCATATGATGATTCCCATATTCAGTCCATTCATGCTCGAAAGTGCTGAAGCTCCTGTATTTGCAACCGCCGTGACTGTATAACCGCTCTGCGCTAATATTTTTTTGATTGAATTGGCTACTTCCTTTTTAGGAAATGCTATAACAATATTATTCACGGTTTGTTACATCCTTTAAAATTTGTACAGATATTCATCTATTTCCCATTGGGTAACCGCAGCTCTGTAATCGTTCCACTCTGCCTCTTTTGCCTCTATATACTTGTCGTAGATATGCTCTCCGAGTATCTCGCGGATAAAATCATCTGACTTAAGGCACTCAACCGCCTCATGTAAATCAGCAGGAAGTGATTCAATTCCGAGTCTCTTTTTATCATGTTCTGTGAGCTCAAATACATTCTCACGAAGCTCCGCATCCGGCTGTATCTTGTTCTTTATGCCGTCAATTCCTGCTGCCAGGCACAGTGCCAGAACCAGATACGGATTTGCTGAAGGATCAGGGTTTCTAAGCTCCACTCTCCTTCCCTCACCTCTTGCTGCAGGGATTCTGATAAGCGGACTTCTGTTTGTAGCTGACCAGGTGATATAAATCGGTGCCTCATATCCCGGCACAAAGCGCTTATATGAATTGACGATTGGATTAGTGATGACCGTCATGCCCTTCATATGCTTCATGATACCGCCTATGAAGTAGTATGCCTCCTTGCTGAGTCCAAGCTTATCCTCCTCATTGTCAAATATATTGACACCATCCTTTGAAAGTGACATGTTGATATGCATTCCCGAGCCGCTCACACCATGCTTTGGCTTTGGCATGAAGCTGGCAAAAAGTCCGTGCCGCTTTGCGATTGTCTTTATAGCAAGCTTAAAGGTCATAATATTGTCGGCGGTATGAAGTGCCTCCTCATACTTGAAATCAATCTCATGCTGTGCAGGTGCCACCTCATGATGTGATGCCTCTATCTCAAAATCCATATCCTCAAGAGTTAGAACCATGTCTCTTCTTGCGTTTTCTCCCAAATCATTTGGTCCCAAGTCAAAGTACCCTGCTCTCTCATGCGAGATGGTGGTAGGCTGTCCATTCTCGTCCAGGTGGAAAAGGAAAAACTCACACTCCGGACCTACATTAAATATATAGCCCATCTGCTTTGCCTTTTCAATCTGTTTCTTTAATATATAGCGCGGGTCTCCCTCAAACGGTGTACCATCCGCCATATAGACATCACAGATGATTCGTGCGACCTTACCCTGCTGTGGTCTCCATGGAAAAATCATAAAAGTGTCAAGATCCGGGTGCAGATACATATCTGACTCCTCTATCCTCACAAAGCCCTCTATTGACGAGCCGTCGAACATACACTTGTTGTCGAGTGCCTTCTCAAGCTGGCTGGCTGTAATTGCCACATTTTTTAATGTTCCAAAGATATCCGTAAACTGTAAACGTATAAACTCAATATCCTCCTCATCCACTATGCGGATAATATCATTCTTACTGTATTTTGCCATTTTAAATCTCCTTATTATTGCAAAAAGCTATGACCTTATCGTACTCCATCTCACCGCCAAACAAATCAAGAGCACTGCCTATTGTCACATTCAGATGGTTCTGTCCAAGCTGCCTGATGCATTTTAAATCGTCAAAGGATGACACACCGCCTGCATATGTGACCGGTATTCTTCCCCAGCTGCCAAGCATGGCGACAAGCTCCTTTTCAATGCCGTTCACCCTGCCCTCAACATCCACTGCATGTACCAGAAACTCGCAGCAATATGAGGATAGCTTATCCAAAAGCTCTATGGTCACTGCCTCATCCGTGAAGTTTTGCCAGCGGTCAGTTACTATATAATACTGTCCATCCTTTTTGCGACATGACAGATCAAGCACCAGCTTGTCACTGCCCACAGTATCTTTAAGCCTGTTTAGATTTGCATAGTTTATCCTGCCATCTTTAAATACGTAGGATGTCACTATAACTGCTGCTGCACCGGCATCTATAAACTCCATCGCATTGTCTGCGGTGATGCCGCCACCTACCTGTAAGCCCTGCGGATACGCTTCAAGCGCCATAACAGCCTGCTCCTTTGTATCCTCATAATACTCACTGTCCACAGAATTGAGCAGAATGATATGACCGCCCTTTATGCCCGATTTCCTATACATATCTGCATAAAACCGGCTGTCCTGCTCTGAGACGAAGTTCTCACTGGCAAAATCGCCCCTGTCTTTTAATGAACCACCGACAATCTGCTTTACTTTTCCATTATGAATGTCGATGCATGGTCGAAATTCCATATTTTTCTCCCCCGGTTTAGTTTATTGTGGCTCAAAAATCGTTACTGTCCACGCCTTAGTGTAACATGCAAACATTGCCTTAAAGCCACTTAATATAAAATATAACATAATTTTTACTTTATTTGCAAAAGACTTACATTAGTTTTACTAATAAATAATATAATAATTTCATATCGGGCTTATAACTGCTTGACACCCACTCTTTAATTTGCTATCATCATACAAATTACATTAGTATATAAAGTATACCAGTATAATAACATAAGAAAGAGAGGAATTTAAAAATGGGTACTATTATCGGCGAAGGAATTACATTTGATGACGTTCTCTTAGTTCCACAATATTCTGAGGTAACACCAAATATGATTGAGCTTCAGACACATCTTACTAAGAAGATTGTCCTTAACATTCCTATGATGAGTGCTGCAATGGATACAGTCACAGAATCAAAAATGGCTATCGCAATGGCCAGACAGGGTGGTATCGGAATCATCCACAAAAATATGTCTATTGAGGCACAGGCAGACGAAGTCGATAAGGTAAAGCGTTCAGAAAACGGCGTTATTACCGATCCGTTCTATCTTTCTCCAGACCATACATTACAGGATGCAGACAACCTGATGGCCAAGTTCAAGATATCAGGTGTGCCAATCACAAAGGACGGCAAGCTTGTCGGCATCATCACAAACCGTGATCTGAAATTTGAGACAGACTTCACAAAGAAGATTTCAGAGTCTATGACTTCTGAGAATCTCATTACAGCTCCTGAGGGCATCACTCTCGATGAAGCAAAGAAGATTCTTGCAAAGGCAAGAAAGGAAAGCTCCCTATCGTAGACAAGGACTACAACCTCAAGGGACTTATCACTATAAAGGATATCGAGAAGCAGATTAAGTATCCTCTTTCAGCAAAGGATGATCAGGGCCGTCTCCTCTGCGGTGCCGGAGTAGGTATCACAGGCAACATGATGGAGCGTGTTGATGCTCTTGTTAAGTCTCATGTTGATGTCATCGTTGTTGACTCAGCTCACGGACATTCAAAGAATATACTTGAGGCTGTTAAGAAGATCAAGGCTGCTTATCCGGATCTTCAGATTATCGCCGGAAATATCGCAACAGGTGCTGCTGCCAAGGCTCTTATCGAGGCCGGTGCAGATGCAGTAAAGGTTGGTATCGGACCTGGTTCTATCTGTACCACACGTGTCGTTGCCGGTATCGGTGTACCACAGATTACAGCTATCATGGACTGTTACAAGGTTGCTAAGGAGTATGGAGTTCCTGTTATCGCAGATGGTGGTATCAAGTACTCAGGTGATATGACAAAGGCTCTCGCAGCCGGTGCCAACGTATGTATGATGGGCTCAATGTTCGCAGGCTGTGATGAGGCTCCGGGAACCTTCGAGCTTTATCAGGGAAGAAAATACAAGGTATATCGTGGCATGGGTTCTATCGCTGCTATGGAAAACGGAAGCAAGGACCGTTACTTCCAGGAGGGCGCTAAGAAGCTCGTTCCTGAAGGAGTTGAGGGCCGTGTAGCTTACAAGGGAACTCTTGAGGATACAGTATTCCAACTTGTTGGTGGTATCCGCTCAGGAATGGGCTACTGCGGTTGCAAGACAATCGAAGATCTTAAGGAGAACGGACAGTTTGTCAAGATTACTGCTGCTTCTCTCAAGGAGAGCCACCCTCATGATATCCATATCACAAAAGAGGCTCCTAACTACAGCACAGACGATAAATAAACACATTTATTAATTCATATCACGAGGTAAAATATTTGGACGCTGACGACATATCGCAGATTATATTCTTATTAATACTATTGGCACTCTCCGCATTTTTTTCATCTTCGGAGACCGCTCTTACTACCGTAAACAAAATACGTATGAGAACCCTGGCTGAGGCTGGCAACACAAAAGCCAAAAAGGTGCTCAAGGTGACTGAGAACTCTCCAAAGATGCTCTCAGCCATCCTTATCGGCAACAACATCGTAAATCTTTCAGCATCATCGCTCACCACCTCGCTTGCCATCAAGCTGTTTGGCAACGTTGGAGCAGGTGTCGCAACCGGAATACTTACATTCCTCATACTGATCTTCGGAGAGGTCTCTCCGAAGACACTTGCGACCATAAAGGCTGACAAGATTTCACTCTCAATCGCAGGCTTTATATCAGTGCTCATGGTAGTGCTGACACCTGTAATATTTATCATCAACAAGCTTTCACTCGGAGTCATTTTCCTCTTCGGAATAAGACAAAGCGATGCCAAGCGCGTCATGACCGAGGAGGAGCTTCGTACAATCGTTGATGTAGGACAGGAGGACGGTGTCATCGAGGATGAAGAGCGTGATATGATTCACAATGTATTCGATTTTGGAGATGCCGAGGCCAAGGAGGTCATGGTTCCGCGTATTGATATGACGTTTGTCCATGTTGATTCTACTTATGATGATTTGATTTCCATATTCAGAGAGGATAAATTCACCAGACTCCCTGTGTATGACGAAAGCACTGACAACGTAATCGGTATCGTAAATATGAAGGATCTGCTGCTCCTTAAGGATGAGGATAAAGAGCATTTTTCCATCAGAAATATCATGCGTGAGCCTTACTTTACATATGAGCACAAGAATACAGCGAATCTGTTTCTCGAGATGCGCGAATCATCTATATCGCTTGCCATTGTCTTAGATGAATACGGTGTCACAGCCGGACTCATCACACTTGAGGATCTCTTAGAGGAGATAGTCGGTGAGATTCGTGATGAATACGACTCTGACGAGCAGGATGATATCACAAGAATAAATGACTACGAATACATAGTTCTTGGCTCTGCAAATCTCGAGGATGTAAGCGATGAGCTTGGTCTGCACCTCGAATCAGACGACTATGACACAATCGGTGGCTACTGCCTTGAAAAGCTTGACCACCTGCCTGAAAAAAATGAAATAATCATCACTGATGACAATATTCTTCTCCGCATAGAGGCTGTTGATAAAAACCGAATCGAAAAGGTCTATATCAAATTGCCAAAACCTGCCGAAGAAGAGAATTAAATTCAGGATCGTTTAACCAGCGGGAGTTCTCCATGAGACCTCCTGCTTTATTTTTGCTGTAATACAAATACCATTCTTCATACGCTAGTTATCCTCCATTGGCTGATCTGCTACAATAGTCTTTTTGCAGCTTATCTTCTTTGTCACACCTGTAGGAATCTTGAACTCTTCCTCTATTCCTGCTGAAATAATGCCCTTTTCCATATCACATACATAGACTGTGGCAATTGCAGTACCGCCTGCTGTAAGCCTCTCATTAATGTCCTCTATGAGAGCTTTTTCCACATCATAGCTGCTGACGGGCTTTTTATCCACGATATACATATTTGGCTCGTAATATCTGTTCATAGCACCCGAAAGTGCTAATGACAGACTCTTTTCCATCTGGTTTTCCCTGACTGTCATATTGTATACACTAAGCCCAAGCATCGCTGTATACACTACAATAAGACAGCCTATTATTCCAAGTACTACATTTTTCATTCTATACGCCTGCTACCTTTCTATTAATTGGAACGCTTATTCTCACATGATCCTTTGTGCCATCATAGAGGCTGTTGATAAAAACCGAATCGAAAAGGTCTATATCAAATTGCCAAGGCCTGCCGAAGAAGAGAATTAAATTCAGGATCGTTTAACCAGCGGGAGTTCTCCATGAGGCCTCCTGCTTTATTTTTACCATAATACTTTTCGCTTATGAATCTAATCTTTCCAAAGGCTTTGGTTCTCTCCTTGACCTGAGTATCTGTAAATGTGATGGATATAGTCTTTTGCGTGATATTTCCATAGCTGTCCTTAGCCTCAAGCACTATCTCTATGATATCCTTGTCACGTGCACTTTCTATTTTACGGTCATCAAAATTTTTCACTTTCAGATAATTTATCTCGTTATCGCCAAATGCAATATCACCATCCTCCACATCCGTTGCAGATATAAGGCTTCCTATCAGCTGCTCTGTTATACCGCCATTCCTTGCCTGCTTTATCGAAAAGAACATATCATCCGCCTCTATGGTAGGCTCATGCTCCCAAAGTGCATACATACGTATTACCGCCTTATCTGTATACTCTATCCCCAGTATCCTGCATAAATCAGCTACCTGTACACTTTCTCCCGGCACATATTTTATATCAGGATACTCTTCTCCTAAAAGCCAGCCTATACACATATGCTGGCTTGGCAATGTCACCGTATCACTATACTTCACAGTGGCAGATACACCGGTATCATATTCTATGGTATACTCGTTTTCCTGCCATACTGCGTATATATTTTTCGACGGTCTGTTTGACTCAATCCAACTGTTTGCCACACCACACAATAACGGATATCCGGCAGTCGTATCATACGAATTATTTCCCCAGCCACTCATATGATACCCGGCCATCTGCCAACTCACAGCCGGAAAAGCCTGATTGATGTCTCCATATGTGTAGCTCTTTGAGGTCTTTTCTAAATCAGACGCACTCGTATTCCGCCAGAATGTCACAGCTATAGTACCTGCCTTTGCGTATGCCGTATAAGTACCACCCGAATTCACATAAAAACCATATGATGATGAGCTCATTGACGAATCATTGTTCCAATTCGTGAAATCATATCCGGCAGAACTGCTTGCACTGATTGTCACATATGTACCATAGCAGTATGTACCTCCCCCTGATACACAGCTTATGCCTGTGGACTTTCTGACATCAATTGTATGAAACAGTCCTCTCACCGTCTTGCCATAATACGAATACAGTGCTGAGAGTGCACTGTCCGTCCAGTTTGCCGCTTTGGATATACCTGCATATGTAGTATAAACCTTTCCCCAGGAAGGACCATTATCATTCATGCCACCCTTGTTCTTGCCATTTACTCGAAGCACCATGCAGGCATCGAGGATGATGGTGCATGAGCCGGAGCTAAGGGCATTAAGGGATTCTTGATTCATTCTGTTTTTAACATATCTCAAAGGAATTTTGTACATCATATATTCCTTCCCACCTGACTTTGCTTGACATTTAAGTGTCATGTAGCTTCCACCCATTTGATAATAAATGGTCTGAATAACATTCCCACTACTATTTTTTACACTCATTTTGTAGCCTATTGTCCTATATTTTGTTCCTGAAGTAGATGTATTTCCTGCTGAACAAAAATAAATATCGCCCTCATATATGTTTGTAGCCTTAAAAACTGCACTGTTTCCGTAACTATTATAAAACTTAACCGGCTCACTCCATTCATCTGCAATAATATTACTTTTCTCAAAATTTAACCCTATACATATAATTAGCAATACTCCTACTATTAACTTCTTTAAAAATTCTTTCATAACTAAAAAATACCAACTCCCCACATATAGCATATCAGATATCCGTATTCATCATATTCTCCTTTAGTATACAGGCCTGTAAAATTATAAAATCCATATGACTCAGCTAGAGCCTCATTATAATTAGGTATCTCATTTTTTGACGGATAAATACATCTGTCATCACCAGAAATTCCTACTGAATTCAATGATAATCCCCACTCTTCTTTCATCTTATGTGCAATCTGTTCCGCTAAATATGAATCAGATATACTTCCATCTGTCCACTGTTTCACCAACGAATCAATATACGCCTTCTGCTCCCCCGTCATGCCATTTCCAGCCTTACTGCCATAAAATATCCATCCCGGTGCAACATACTCATTTTTTGGTGCTTCCGGCTGCGCAGGCTCACTTTGAGCCGGCTCAGGTGCAACTGTCTGATTTGATGCTGCCGGTTTTGAATCGTTACCTGCAGGTTGTTGTGTGTTATTGCTGCCTGTCGATGTCTTTTTATCTGCTGCTGTTTTGTCTTCTGATGATTTGTCAGAAGATTTATCTGACGCTGATTTGCATTATCTGAATTACCGGCTGCCGGTGCGGAATTATCATTTGTATCTGATTGCGTACCGTTATTTTGCTTATTATCTTTATCAACTACATTTGTTTCCTTCAATGCATCCTTTTTCACAAGCTCAAGTGTCTCACTTTCAGCTACAATATCCTGCGTATTTTCCGTCACACTGACAGATCGGGAATCCTTTTTCTTCCCCTTTTCTCCTGATTTTGAGCTTACTGCCACTGCTATACATATGATAAGAATTATTGCTATTATCACTGCCGGTATAATGAATAAAAGTCTGTGTTGTTTTTCATTTTTCATTTTATATATCCGCTACCTTTCTATTAATTGGAATACTTATCCTCACATGATCCCTTGTGCCGTTTTTGCATGTTATCCTGACATGCATATCATACACTCCATAATCCGGAAAGCTAAGTGACGAGCCATCGGCTGATATGCTGCCTGTACAGTCATTTCTGTCCGAATCATACAGGGCATAAACTTCAAGCTTATCCAGATTATCCTCATGCGCTGTAACATCAAGCAGGTCATATACACTGTAGCTTACGGCATTCTGACGCATTTTCTCCTTTAGCTCAACACCCGGAACCGGTATATTTTTCATGCTGTCATAGCTGTCATTTGCGCTATCGCTGCTCAATATATCCTGTGGCGCAAATGCCACACTCATTTTGTTCTTCAGAGCCCCAAATCCCGACAGCAGCGCAATTCCCACAACCACCGCCACTATCATGGCTCCATATGTCTGCATTATCTCCTTCATCTATAGTCTCCCGGTTATTTAAATTGCGCTGTTACCCCATATATTTATAAGCTGAGCAAGCATGCCTCCCTGAGCCAGCACAATATTCCCCATCAACACGAGAAATGCACTTGTGGCGGCCGCTGCAATCAGCACGCCTCCATACTGTCTGAATACTTCTTTCATTTTTTCTTACCTTTACATTACTTTTTAATCAATTCAGTTACTATCACAGCAGAGTAGAAACATACACAAGCACACCGATTACTCCACTGCCTAAAAGAAGCATAATAACGCTTCCTCCCAATTCTTCTATTAAAAGCTCCATCTGTTTTCCTCCTCTTATACAGCCATATCCACAAGAAAAGTACTACAACGCATATCCGCTCAGCACATGCTCCTGCTCTATTCCGAAAAATGCTACCGCGTAAGTGAACTTAAGCTCCACTCTTGCCTTTTCTATCTCATCTGATGAAGTGATTTGTGATGCGTCTGTGACTGTCCTTATGGAATTGTCTGTCATATACAGTTTAAGCTCCAGTGTATCTCCGGCTTTTGATGCATTTTCAAAGCAGGTCTGCGCAACCGAGCTGTCATAATCACTGTCCTCAAGCTCATTGATGATCTGCGCATGTAGGTTCTGTGCCTCAACGACAGTCATAAATCCCGACAGCACACCTGATGATGTAACCACCATAAACATAATCAAAAACACCCCTAAAAATGTCTTCATTATCTGACTCACAACACACCCCCTACACTACCTTGTATGATAAAAAGCTTATAAGGAAAATAGCCATATCAACTATCATCTTAAATGATGCTGTGATAACAGGAGCCAAAAACAAAAGATACATGCCGGCGGTCTTATCCTTAAGCCTCGCGGTGTCTGCTACATCAAGCATCTCCAGATTCTTCGTAATCAGCTCATCAATCTGACTTCCGCAATTGCCACTATTTCCAATCGAAACAGCATACAGCATGCCCATGGCTGCGTTTATCTCCGGCAGGTTCAAACAGTCGAGAAATCTGTGATACGGATCAGAGCTCTCCGGCTCCACGTCCAGTCTCTCCACAAGCGTATTTACCTCTTCCTTAAGTATCACCGGTATATGCTCTCTCGACTTCTGTATGGCTACCTGCACATTTTCACTCTGAATCAATAGGGCGAGGTCCATCAGCCACTTGGGAAATGCACTCTTTACATCCGCTATCAGATTTTTCTTCATAAGCCTGTGACCTATACGGTGCTGATTCAGACATATAAGAGCTGCTCCCATAGCTGCCACAGCCGCCCATTGTCTGTCAGTATACAGTAAAAATACACTGGCTAACGCCGGTATAACAGCCATAAGAATTGACGCACGAAGTTCCTTTGCCGGATTGTATGCCTTGTATTCCTCGAGCTTTTTGGCATGCTTATCATCCTCCGGCAGCAGATCAATTCCAAGATAATCCACTTCAAGAAATTTCTGCCCCCAGAGTATGATTAAATCATCAAGCACTATAAGAGCTACAGACAGTATCTGCACAATGATATTGCTGCTGATATCCATGCTCAAAACCGGCAGATAAAGTATGATTCCACTAATAATAACAGAGGTCACAACTGACAGGATAATCTGATGAAACATCCTCTGTCTGTCCTCTATATTGCGCAGTATCCTGCGCTCCCATGCACTCTTATCCTTAAGCAGTATCCTGGCTGATTCTTTAATATCACCGCCATAGTACTCAGCATGTGCCATAAACTCGTGTGCATTTACTATTCGGTTGCACTTGTACTCATCTTCAATAATCCTCATAGCATCCACAAACACCTCTGTCTCATCAAACGTGAGCATCATATGATCAATAGCCCTGCTCACCGTCTCCTTCATATGACCATCTGCCAGTGTGCTCTTTACATCCTCAAATGCACGGATTATCTTCTGCTCCTTCAAAAACGAATACAGCAGGGTGTCAATATACAGCGATACATCCAGAAAGCGCTTTCGCGCTTCCTGAAATCTTTGGCCTTTGATTCGGTGAAAATGCTGCATAACAAGAAGAAAAACAAGTACCACAGCCGTACACACCCAGTTTAACTTGAGCAGAAGATGCAGCACATATGTCAGAAATAAAATCAATATATACGTCATTCCTAAGCCTCCCTCTCCTCACTCATCATGGCATCATTCATCCGTATCTCATTGACAAAGGACTCGCCAAACGGCTCATTCACACCCTCTCTTTTAAATCTGCGAAGTATGACCTTTGGTATATCGTGAGTCACTATCTGTCCGTCTGATACAAGCATAAACACATGATTGGTATAGTTTTCCCTGTAGAAAAAGCACACCTGGTCTATGTATCTGTACACCACTCCGTCTTCATTTCTTCTCTTGCGGATTAAAATTCCCACATCAAGTGCCTGATATATGTCATTCTCCATACGCTCTGCATCCACACGGCTCTCTAGCATATTGAGTATTCTGTCCGGTATATTGCGCACATCATCTGTGTGGAGTGTCGTCATGCCACGCACACCGGTGCTCCAGCTCTGCAGCAGATATTTTACCTCCTTTGAGCGTGCCTCTGAGAGCATAATCCACTTTGGATTCATTCTAAGACATGACTTGATAGCCTCAGAGTAGCCAAACACATCCTCACTCACCTTCATCTCTATACAGTCCTTGCCAGGATTTGTCTCGGCATAACGTATCTCAAGAGTATCCTCAATTGTAATCACGCGCTCATTCGCCGGTATAAACTGTGAAAAAAACTTCACGCACTCCGTCTTTCCGATGCCCGGCATCCCGCAAAAGGTGATATTCATCTTGGTCTTTACGCAGTTTATCAGTACAGCTAAAAGCTCCTCCGAGCAGAATTTCTCAGCAATTGCAGATTCTGCTGTCAGTCTGATAAGCGGCGGTGTCTTTCGTATGCTGATGCTCCTGCCCGACTTCGCAACCGATTCATGCAGTATCGTCACACGAAGCTCGCTCGTCTCGGCCTCAAGCTCCGGATTTCTCTTATTGAACTGTCTGCTTACGACATTGGCGATGCGCTGTGTAAACTGCTCCACAAAAGCAGGTGTCATATACTGTGTGACAAACTGCTGATTGGCCCTGAAACGCTCATTAAATATATTTGTAAGCCATATTTCTTTGCCGTTATAATCTATATCCGTTATCTCGTTGCTGGCTACAAAACTCCAAAGCGGTCCAAAATATTCTTTTCCAAGCTCCATGTACCACCTCTTATTTGACACTCATATTGGCATGATTTGAAAAGTTTGTAATCAGATCACTAAATGTCTTTCCTACTATGCCTGTTGCATCAGAACCTATAACCGCTGTTACAACGAGGATGATTGATAAAATTGCTACAACTGTTATGAGTATTCCGCCATATTCCTGAAAAATTTCCTTCATAATATTTAAATCCTTTCTTCATCTAAGTCTAAAATAATAGTGTTAAATAATAAAAAAATAGTAGTTAAATAAAATACAAAAATCAAATATATGAAACTAGAAAATCAATAGGAAAAAAAATAGT
>ENA-OQJY01000076-OQJY01000076.1-human-gut-metagenome-genome-assembly--contig:-NODE-76-length-13908-cov-2.503592_pt1 | contig 13908 bp, 16 predicted proteins | sample MGYA00242643_ERZ504788 | MGnify/ENA primary metagenome ERZ504788 (study PRJEB26092, sample SAMD00036361) | human gut metagenome | host: Homo sapiens | study: EMG produced TPA metagenomics assembly of...
TCATGCTGCATCGCCGTATCTGCTGCCGTAACTGCTTCCGCTTCTTTGTGCCAGGTCGGATAATTGTCCCAGGAAACAAAATCAACAATGTCGGCAAATTTGTGATAATCCAGTCCCTTGAAATCATACATCATATTGATGGTCGTAGGCTGTTTGGCACCGGCATCCCGCAGCGCGCTGATCTCCCATTTCACAAAATCGGCTGTCTGATCTGTTACAAATCGTTTCCAGTCCAGATTCAGTCCGTGCAGCGATGCGTCTCCTTTTGGCGACGGACTCTCCACCTGATCAAAACTCTGGTATGTATGACTCCAGAACGCCGTGTTCCATGCATGGTTTAAGGCCTGTAAACTGCCATATTTTTGTTTTACCCAGTTCCGAAATGCCTCCTGGCAGAGCGGACAATGGCACTCTCCGCCTAGTTCATTCGAAATATGCCATGCAATGACACCTGGATGATCCTTGAACGCTTCTGCCAGTTTTGTATTGATCTTTCTCGTTTTTTCCCGATACACCGGCGAGGTATAGCAATGGTTATGACGCTCTCCGTACAGATTTCTCTGCCGCATCGCATCCATGCGGAGTACTTCCGGATATTTCTGTGCCATCCAGCGCGGTCTTGCCGCTGTCGGTGTAGCCATCATGACAGAAATTCCATTTTCATACAGGCGGTCTACCATTTTTTTGAGCCATTCCAGATCAAACACGCCTTCTTCCGGCTCCAGGAATGCCCAGGAAAAGATGCCGAGGGAAACTTCATTTATTTTCGCTTTTTTGAAATACGCAAGATCCTGTTCCAGAATTTCCGGATATTCCAGCCATTGTTCCGGATTGTAATCTCCGCCATGCAGAAGTTTTCCAAAATTTATATTCTGTCTCATGAAAATCTCCTTTTATTCTCAAATGCCTCGGAATGTAAAGGTAAATTCCAGTTTCTGGTCAACCGGAATCAGGTATTCCGGATGGGTCTGTGCACCCCAGCTGTCGTCTCCTCCGACACCCATCTGCTGTTTTGCCACGCGCACAACGGTGTAATGTACCTGCGGCAGTTCATACGGATGCATCGCATTTTCCAGCTCGTGCGGTGTGTACGGCAGTGCGGAAAATTCCATCTTGTCGCCGCTAAACATCATACCACGGCCCTTGCGGTTCGTCACGGTTGCCCAGCGTACACCAACCTTGTTGCCGCACTCCTGCGGAACGAGATATTTCGCCATATTGTCTTCGACTTTATTCTTATAAACGCCAAGCTTTGCTCCGGCGCAGCGGTCCACATACGTCTCCTCCGGTCCCATGCCATACCAGGTAACGTGGTCGTAATCGGCATCCAGCTTGAACATCACGCCGAATTCCGGCATATCGCCGAGCTCTTTCACCGGATCATACGTCAGCGTCGTCTGAATGCTTCCATCGCCGAAGACACGGTAGGTCAGACGGCACTCACTCGCCGGTGTGGTCGGCATTACATAGCGGTAGCTGACTTCTGCGCAGTCCTCGTGTACTTCGATTTCCGGTGCATACAGTCCCGGATAATGGCTGCCGTTCGGATATTTGTGGGACAGATACATCGAAGCAATCTTCCACTGGCTGTAACGCATCGGCATCAGGCTTCCGCAGTCATTGTCGATCGGCGCACGCCAGAAGTTCGGTTTCGGAATCATTTTGATCATCTCAACGCCGCCGTAACGGTACGATACGAGTCCGCCGTTCAGATCGGAGAACATCACATCGAAATTCTCGCCGCGCACACCAAAATCATGGTTGGAACGGATCACTTCAAATTTCGCCGGTTTTTCTGCTTTCGCCGGTGCTTCCACTTCATAAACGCCCTGTCCAAATGCAACTTCATGGCCGCGCTTGCCCCATACGGTATCTTCTTTCAGGCGGAAGGAAACGGTCACCGCATACTCTCCCGGAAGTGTCTGTACCGCGATCGGCAGCTCCACCGTTTTTTCCGAAAGCGGCTCCACCGAAACTTCCATCGGCACTTCTTTCAGTTTCTTTCCTTCTTTTTCGAGAAGTACTACGCATGCAAATGTATCGGTATTCACAAACAGGTTTTTATTTTTTTACAACCGCCTTGTCTTTCTGCACGTCAATGGAAATATTCTGATGGCAGAATTTTACTTCCTGCATCTTCGGAGACGCGTCGCGCTCGCCGCCGTATACGATACCATTTCCACTGAAGTTATAATCACACGGATGGTCGTCAAAATCACCGCCGTACGCCTGGAACTCTTTTCCGTAGCGGTCTTTTTTATAAATCGACTGATCGATATAGTCCCAGATAAAGCCGCCCTGGAACATTGGCTCTTCCTCGGTCAGATCCATATATTTCTTCATCGCGCCGCAGGAATTTCCCATGGCATGGGCATACTCACAGCAGACGTACGGTTTTCTGCGGTCTTTCGCTAAAAATTCCCGGATCTCGTTGACCGTGGTGTACATCCGGCTTTCCATATCGCTGGTGTCGTTGTATCTGCGGTCATCGTTCACTCCCTCATAATGGACAAGGCGGGTCGGATCCATCTTCCGGTATAACTGAGACATTTCAAAAATAACCTTTCCGCCGAACGATTCATTTCCGCAGGACCAGATCAGAATCGCCGGATGGTTTTTTGTCTCTCTGATACATCGAGTTGACACGGTCCAGCATGCAGTCCATCCACTCCGGACGGTCGCACGGTACGACACCGGAGAAATCCCCGTTCCGTACGGCATCCGTATCTCTCGTTCCATGGGACTCCATGTTGCACTCTGCAATCATGTAAATACCGTATTCATCGCACAGATCATAAATGCCGACCGCATCCGGGTAATGGCAGGTACGGATTGCATTGATGTTGTTCTGTTTCATCGTTGTCAGGTCTTTGATCAGCTCTTCTCTCGAAACAACACGGCCGGATACGGAGCTGAACTCGTGGCGGTTGACGCCTTTAAAGACAATGCGTTTTCCATTCAGCATCATGATGTGGTCTTTCATCTCAAAGCGGCGGAATCCGACTCTCTGCGGAATCAGTTCCTGCACCGTTCCATCCTCTGCGGTGACTTCCAGCAGAAGATCATACAGCACCGGTGTCTCTGCGGACCACAGTTCCGGGTGATCGACTTTCAGAACAAACTGTGTTTCCCCATCCAGCACACCTTCGGTGCTCTGCAGTGCCGTTCCGTCTTTTGACAGGGTAATTTTCACTTTTCCTTTTCCGATCGTTTTCGTATCAATGACCAGATCTGCCTTCGTAAACGTATCATCCAGCAGCGTCTGTACTTTCAGATCCGAAACGTGAACCTCCGGAATCGTGTACAGATACACATCACGGTAAATACCGGAGAAACGGAAGAAATCCTGATCCTCGCACCAGCTTCCGCTCGTCCATTTGAAAACCTGCGCAGCCAGTTTATTTTCGCCCTCTTTCAGATACGGGGTCAGTTCAAACTCGGACGGAGTAAACGTATCCTCGCTGTAGCCAAGGAACGTTCCGTTCAGCCATACGGCAATACCGCTCTCTGCTCCCTGGAAGGAAACAAAAAGCCGTTTTCCTTTCATCTGATCCGGCACTTCAAAATATTTCACATAGGAAGCCGTCGGATTGAACCGCTCCGGAATCTCGCCCGGCTGGATTTCTTCTCTTCCTTCCCACGGATACTGCACATTGGCATACTGCGGTGCGTCGTATCCCTCCATCTGGATATGCGCCGGCACGCGGATATCATCCCATTTTGTGCAGTCATACTCCGGTGTCTCAAATCCCGGAATCGTGCTCTCGTAGTTCTTTGCATAGTGGAATTTCCACAGTCCATTCAGACTGTGACGGAAGTTTTCCACATGCTGCTCCATTTCTTCCACCGATCCATAATACCTGTGATCGGAATGCGCCGGTACCCGGTTCTCTCCATAATACGTCGGGTCCTTCACTTTTTCATACTGAAATACACCCATTTTTATTTTCCTCCTTCTGGAATTTTATTTTCTTTGATCTTTTGAAAAAAGGTGGATATTCATCCAAATATCCACCTTTTCTGTTCGATTCTTTTTCTTATTTTACAGCACCTGTGATACCTTCTGTGAAGCTCTTCTGGAAGCAGAAGAAAATGATTGCTGTCGGGATCGTACAGATGAATACGCCGAGCATCAGCACGCCATAATCTACAGTGTAGCCGCCGAGCAGGTTCGCTACCAGCATCGGCATGGTAATGGAATCATTGTTCTGTAAGATAACCTTTGGCCACAGATAGTTGTTCCATGCATTCATGAAGGTGATGATCGTTGCTGCCGCATAGGTCGATTTCATGGTCGGCATATACATGCGGAAGAAAATTCCTGTCTCGCTTAAACCATCCAGTCTTGCCGCTTCGATGATATCGTGCGGGAAAGAACGGGAAGCCTGACGGAACATCATAATCATAAACGGAGTGGAAATCGAAGGAAGCATAAATGCTGCCATCGTGTTGACCTATTTTTAACTGTGAAAACATACGGAACATCGGGATCATGATTGCTGCGAACGGGATCATCATCGCAGTCAGAAGCACGGTGAAGACCGCATCTTTCGCTTTGTCATGATAAATTTCAAATACCATAACCTGCGATTGAGCAGACCAGAAGACAAAGGATCGTCAGTACCGTTGCATTCCGGAACGAGTTCCACAGTGCAAGACGCAGGTTCTGCTGCGCAATCAGTGACTTGAAGTTTTCCATCAGATAAGTACCCGGAATCAGTTTTCCGGCAATAACATCAATACTTCTGTTCGTAGACGCGCAGAACATATAGTACAGCGGAAATACAGAAAGGAGGGATGCTACCGTTAAAACCAGATACATGAAGAATTTCTTTGTTTTTCCCATTATCGCTCGTCACCTACTTTCATCTGAAGCAGTGCCAGAATGGCTACCATGATCAGGATCAGGATGGACATTGCTGCCGCATAGCCAAAGTTCGGGCTCTGTACAAAGGACATATTGTAAATATAATGAGACATGGTCATGGTTGATTTTCCTAGGACCTCCGTTTGTCAGGTTCAGGGACTCATCGAACAGCTGCAGAGTACCGTTGGTAGAAGTAATTGTGGTCAGCAAAATCATCGGTTTTAACAGTGGAACGGTGATCTTGAAGAAAGTCTGCAGCGGGCTTGCGCCGTCGATTTTGGCTGCTTCGTAGATCGAATATTCAATGTTCTGCATACCGGAGAGATAGAAGACCATGTTGTATCCGGTCCATCTCCAGATCAGGGCGATGATGATAACCGCACGGGCTGTCCACGCATTGGAGAACCACATGATCGGGTTCATGCCGAGGCCGCGGAGAACGGTGTTGATAAAACCGTCATTTGCAAACAGGGAACGGAAGATCATCGCGTAAGATACGAGAGATGTTGCGCACGGCAGGAAAATGCAGGTACGGAACAGTCCCTTAAAACGCAGATCTTTGTTGTTCAGCATGGAAGCAAACATCAGGCCGAGGATCAGCATGATCGGCACCTGAATAATCAGATAAAAGAAGGTGTTGCTTAAGGTCTGTTTAAAGGTCGGGTCTTTTAAAATACGGGCATAGTTTGCAAATCCGTTGAATTTCAGGTTGATGCCCATACCTGTCTGTAAAGACAGGATGAATGCCTGAATCATCGGATAAAAGCTCATCCATGCGATCAGGATCGTTGCCGGCATCAGGAAAGCCCAGCCGGTAAGATTCTGTTTTCTTTCCAAGTTCATTCCTTTTTTCTTCTGACTGCTCATGGAATCTTCCTTTCTTTTTTTACCTGGCGTGTGTTTGAAAAAATCTTTTTGCAGACAACATTTCATGTTCTCCTGCAGAAATCATTTTTCAAACACACACCGCATAGATACAGAACGGGCCTGCTTCTGTCTGTCCAGGAAGCAGACCCGTTTCTTATCGTCCTACTTTTTTATGTATTGCAGGATATCAGCCACCCATGTTGAACTCTACAGTTTCCTGTGCGGTCTGAAGTTCGCTGTCCATATCTGCTCCTGTCTGGATGATATTGGAAAGTGCGGTTCCGACAGCATCACGTGCATCGTAGTAGAATGCTCCAGTGATGTTGGATGGAGTCTTGGTTGCGAAATCAACGATTTTTGCATAAACCGGGTCATCACTGAAGAATGCAACTGGCTGTGCATATGCTTCGGAATCTCCTGCCGGTGCCCAGGTTGCCAGAGCGCCTTTTGCGATGATGTCATCGTAAAGAGCTGTGCTGCCTGCGAAGGTAGATTTCATAAAGTCAATGGCAAGATCGGTTTTCTTGCAGTTGGAAGAAATTGCCCAGGAAGAACCACCGTTGTTGGAGTAGTTGGTTGCTCCGTCGATGCCGTCCAGTTTTGGCATATTGGTGAGCGCCCATTTACCGGACTGATCTTCGTTTGCTGTGATGGAAGCCATAATCCAGCATCCGTTGATAACGCCTGCTGTGGTTCCGTTGTTGATGGATGCAATGTACTGATCCCAGTCAGTAACCTCTACAAGAGTGCCATCTTTTACCATCTGGCTGTAAATCTCAAGGATTGGTTTCAGTGCTTTGTTGTCTACGATGTTGACAGATCCATCTTCGTTGAAAAGGGACTCACCGCAAGACTGCAGCATTTCCATAACAAGGTCCGGAGATCCGGCCTGAGATGTCAGGATCGGCTGGCCTGTTTTCTCTTTGACAACTTTTGCTTTCTCCATAAAGTCATTCCAGGTGATATCTGTGAAATCATCTACGGTGAAGCCTGCCTGCTCCAGCATATCAGTACGCAGGCACTCGATAACGGCACCATTGTCGAACGGAATTCCGTAGTTCTTCCCATCCAGAGTAGAGTAAGCAACTTTTGCGGATGAGAATTCGCTGAAATCAATTCCGGAATCGGTCAGATCGGTGAAGATGTCCGGATAGTTGGTTGCATATTTCTGGAAGGAGTTATCCTGCATCAGGAAGATATCCGGCAGAGTGCTTAAGTCTCCTGCGGAAACTGCTGTGGTCAGACGGGTTTCAATGTCGTCGGACTGTACTTCGCTGACTTCTACTTTGAATTCCTTCGTGATCCTGTGCATAAATTTCAGCTGCTTTCTTGATCGCGTAAACGTTGAAGTTCGGGTCCCAGGTCCATACGGTTAAGGTGTTGTCATCATCAGAGCCGCCCTCTACTACGTCGCTGCTCTCTGATTTTGCAGTGGTTTCACTTGCTGCTGATGCATCGTTTCCGCCGTTGCTGGAACTTGTTGTAGTTCCTCCGCTGGAACCACATGCAGCCAGTCCAAATACCATTGCTGATGCCATTACGATTGATACAATTTTTCTTTCATATTGCACATCCTCCTTAAGATGTTATTTACAACCGGAACCTCCGCACTTTTTACAGCACAGAAATTTTTTGGTTGTTTTGTACTATTTTTTATGTTTTTATTCCCTCAACATGTACAAAGTATAACATATTTTCCCGTCGTTTGTTGCGCATTTTTAACTTCTATGTTATGCATTTTCAACCATTTATAGGCATTTTGACGGACATCACCATCCTTCCTGTGTTTTTATATCAAAATTCAACAATTTTCGTTCATAATGTTCCGGTGCACTTCGCCACTGCTGTGGAGATACACCAAGAATCCGGCGGAAATTACGGTTAAATGTAGAAATTGTTGTGAATCCGCTTCGCATTGCAATCTCATTTACAGAAATATTTGTTTTCCGCAGTTCCTTACATGCCGCCCGGATCCGGACCCAGTTAATGTACTCAACCGGCGTCATCCGCATGGATTCCTGAAAAATACGGCGCAGATGTGTTTCGCTGATATGACATACCTCTGCCAGCTCCTCAATTCGAAGAATCTCTTTATAATTTTCTCCAATATAATCCAGCGCAGGCAGAATCAGAGCGATACTGGCATCATCTACAATAGAATTCTTTTCCTGCTCCTCGTCCCTTTCATTCCATCTGGCAATCTGCATCAGAAGCGCTCTGGTCAGTCCTTTCACTTCCTCGAGATAAAATTCCCGTTTTTCACCCATGCATTTAATGATCAGTTTGATCATCTCCGCGACCTCCGGCCTTTCCTCATTTTTCACAAAATGGGCCTTCTGGTTAATACGCGCAATCAGCTTTTGTGCCATGCGCATATTGCCCTTATACAGCTCTGTAATAAATCCTTCCACATCCACAAACACCCATGCCCAGGAACATACACTGTTTTCTTTTGAGTTTGTTGTATGCGGAAAGTTTTTCGGCACCACCGTAAACATACCGCCATGATACGGCAGTTCCTCATCTTCCAAAACAATCGTTCCCTCACCGTAATAGCAGAAACCGATCTCCATCAGGTTATGAAAATGCAGATAATCAATCTGGTACCCATAATTCTGCAACCATTTTTCTCCCTGCAGCACCAGCACCGGGCATTTTTCCGGCACTTCGTAATAGCGGTATTCCATTCTGGGCTTTTTCTTTCTGCTCATATCCGTACCTGCTTATTCTACTTTTTTCTGAATCATCGCCAGAAACACGAGCGGTTCTTCCCCTGCGCAGGAAACCGCATGGCCGCTGCCGTCCTCGCAGAACGTCGTCATGCCCGCCTGCACCGGGTAGGTTTTGTCGTTATCCTGATACATACCCGCACCGGACAGGATGTGATACGCTTCTGTCTCCCCATGATGCTCATGATACGGAAGCTCATCACCCGGTAAAATCGTTACTTTTGCAAAGAGTGTCACCTTTCCGGAAAGGCGTTCGCCCTCCAGCAATTTTTCTATTGTGTGTCTGTCTGCCATTGTTCATGTCCTCGTTTTCGTAATCTTTTTTTGTTTTCCCTGTCTCCATCCTACACCAAATAGCGTAAGATTCGATCTTCTCTGTGTTTTTATTATATTCTCTGCTTCACCGGAAGACAATGAGATTCACCAAAAACGAGCAACTTTTTTCCGTCAGCCTACAATCTTTCCTCTGTCAATCTCCACCGTCGTATCGCACAGTGCTGCGATGTCTTCCCGGTTGTGGCTGGCCAGAAGAATCGTTTTTCCTTCCTCTTTTAACTTCAAAAACAGCTGCCGCATCTCCTGCACGCCCTGGTTGTCGAGACCGTTCATCGGTTCGTCCAGGATCAGGAGGGAAGGTTCTTCCATAATCGCCTGTGCAATGCCGAGACGCTGGCGCATGCCGAGCGAATACTTGCCGACATGCTTTTTCGCTTCCGGATCCAGTCCGACTTTTCGGATAGCCTCATCGATCTCCTTTTTTCCGATCTTCCTGCGGATACCGGCGAGAAACTGCAGATTCTGTCTGGCGCTGTATCCCGGAAGAAAGCCCGGCGTCTCGATGATGGCGCCAATACTCTCCGGCGCTTCGATCTCTTTCCCGATCTGCTTTCCATCCACAAAAACCGCGCCATCATCCACCCGGAGAAATCCGCAGATGCACTTAAACAGTACCGTCTTCCCACTTCCGTTTCTTCCGATCATTCCGTGAATTTTTCCTTTTTCAAAGCTCAGGCTGATCCCGTCCAGCGCCGCGTAGCTGCCTAAACTTTTTTGTCACGTTTTTCTATTCTTATCTTTTCTTCCATTCTTTCAGATTTCCTCCACAAAGTTCAGATTCCTTTTTCCGAATCCCGAGATACGAGAGGATCGTGCATGCGCCGATGACAATCGCAAAGACACTGTAAACATATGCCATCGACGGCCCGTTTCCATACCCCTGCCACTTGTAGCTCGCAATGTTCATCCAAAGCGGCGGCGCGCAGTAATAGCCGATTGTGATGTTGGAAAATTTGCTGAGCAGAAGCGCGGTGAGTGCGATGCCGCAGTTGATGACGATTCCAAATCCCCTGTGTACCAGAAAATTTCCGGCATAACTCACAACGCCTGTCATAACCGACAGGCACCAGATTGCAAGCATTGTGAGCCCCATTGCCTCCTGCGGCGAAAATCGCGAAAGGATCAGATAATCCAACGGTTCCTGGTCAAAGGTATATGCCGCATTCGTCTGAGCCAGCGTACTGATCACCTTCCCCCATCCGGTTTCCCACCCTACATTCGGAAACACAAGCAGTACCGGAATCATACTTAAGCATATGGTGTAAAAAAAGGAAACAACCACAATGTATAGCATGTTTCCCCAAAACCAGCTTTTCCGCCCGACCCGCAGAATCTGCCACCCGCTGTTCGGTTCCAGAAACGGAGCATCACAGAAAAGCAGCAGAGCCCCAAGAACGATGATAATCTGGTCTCCATTATATCTGGTCATAAACGGCAGCATCCAAAAAGTCACATCAACTCCGGTCTGCTCGCAGAAGCCTCGAATACCCGCCGTCATTACATGAAAAAGGATCGCAATCCACAACAGCGCAACATAAAACCGTGGTGTTGTGAATGTTTTCCGCAAACGTATCTGACATACCCGAAGGCTCATCCGTATTCTATCCATTCTGCGCCCTCCTCTTTACCACTCGCACGAAAATTACACCTTCCATTCCTGTCAGAATAAGGAAATAACCAGCTATCACAAAAAAATCCTTAAAATTCCGGATACTTCCCCCATGGAGCTGGTACCATCTCATCTGGCCCGGCAGCTGCAGCGCTTCTGCTACAAGCTGGCTTGCATAATAAAAAAGAGCCGGTGTGCTGACCAGCACAAACAGATTTTTTATTTTTCCCGATATCATAAGCGCAAAAACTGCCATAAATGCATACTTGACAGCCTCAACTCCAAATCTTGCGGCAAGGTAAAACGGCAGAACGAGTCCATTTCCATAGCTTAAACTGCCTGTTAATGTTTCAAGCTCTTCTTTTTTTATCCACGGTATTTTTAATGCCAAAACGCCATAAACAACTGCCATTCCCAGAAAAATACTGATCACAGAACCGAAAAAGGCAACCACCAGATGCGACCAGCAATATGCTGTTCTCCCTATGCGTGTCTCAATGCATCTAAGATAGCCATTTCTGCTGTCTTCCCAATAGCTCAGCGCAAACGGCAGCACAGCCAGCACAGAAAACACTTCAAAAAATGCACCCACACCATGGCTGCTGACAACCAGGTAATATACCGATACATTCCACCGGCTCTGCATTGCTTCCTGACTGATGTTCAACACGGTAACCAGCATCGCACCTGCAATGGCAAAATAAAATTTTCCTGATAAAAACATTCTTTTAAAATCCATTTTTATCATTCGAAAAAACTTCATGAAAGATCACCTTCTTTCTGTTTTGATTTTCGAGATGGTTTTACCGGTTGGTACATTCCCTCTCTCGAAACTTCTCTTCGCCTCTATAAAAGATGTGACCCCGCTTAGCCCGGAGCCACATCTTTCACAAAAATAATTTATTCTTTGAGTAAATCATAAAGCTCAGACAAACTCACCCTGCAATTTCCCGTCCATCCAGTGCATTGATGTAAACATACTGTTCGATCTCATCTTCTATAAATCGAAACTGCCACGCAGGAATCATATCGCACATCCAATGCCCCGTTTCATTTCTTCCCGTTGTCATCGGGTAATAAATCAGTTTCATCTGATCCAGCGTAATCGGCTCAGCAATTGCCAAATCATACTTATTTCTCAGCGTTTCCAAGATAATATCTTTTTCCGCAAGAGATACCGGTTCCTTTTCCCGAATAGCATAGTGATTAACTGCTTGAAGATATTGAATTCCGCCCTCCGTTATAACAGCCTGTATTTTAGATGACGGAATATAAAGATCATCCTGCCGGTTAATTTCATTGCATAATACAGGAACCCCATTCAGATAACCCTGAAAAAACAACAGGAAACAATCATCTGCTTTTGACCACTCATATTTCTGAATCTTCTGAGGCTTTAGCAATTCTCCATTCTCGATTGCCTGTTCCATTAATTCCTGCTGTTTTTCCATCTGTTCATACGAAAAACTGTATTTACTGGTCAATTCAACTTTTTCCCAGTCTCCAATCCATCTAACAAACTCTTTTCCTTCCTCTATCAGCTTTTCTTCGTCTTCCAATGAAATTTCCTGCTCATTGTCTCTGACCAAAATCCCTTCACCATAGGCTGATGTAATATATTCAACAGGCAAATTATAATAAACTTTTTTTCCTTCTTCCGTTTCCACTCCTAATATATTGCTGACAGACACCGTTCCATTTTGATTTTTTAATTGTTCGCCAAGTATTCCCTCATACGAATAACAAACGTCCGGCTCTCCTGTGTCTCCTTTTCTTGTTTCCAATCCACTTTCCGGAAGTTTCCCAAGTATTTTATTGAACACACTTTCTCCTTGAAATCCATCCACTTCTATCACACATTTTTCAAACTCATTCCATTTTTTGTCAGGCATGTCAACAATCGCATCAATTTTGGCCTGACTGCCAAGCTGAAAACGGATGTGCTCACCATTGCTTAATTCCTGATCATTTTCAGGTGTCACATTTGTTTCCGTTTCATCATTGCTGATAGAACTATTCCGTTCTTCTCCATTTTCTTGTTTTTCTACCTGCTGCAAATTTTCTGACTCATTTCCCATATTCTGACAACCTGTAAAGAACAGTAATATTACCATAATTCCCAATACTTTCTTTCCCATATATCCCCTCTTTTCAAAATTTCGTTCTTTCTCTTCTGTTACTCGAAGCATAGCGAAATTTTTCTCCATCGTCAACGGATCTGGGATATCATGCTCTATCTGGGATAATCAGTACAGATAGCAAAAAAATAAAACTTTGTTCTTTGAAATCCGCATTCTTTTTGCTTCCTTCATACAAATAAAGTCTTTTTTATTACGTTTTATCTTATTTTATCGGAAATACTGCCTCTGCGCAAAACAAATCTCCTGTCTCATAATACTTTAACGCGCCACCTACCTTTTGCATCGTCCGTTTTACACTTTTGTGCCCAATCCCATGGCTGCTTGTATCTTTCTTCGTCGTATTCAAACTTGAATTTTCATTTAAAACAGATTTCTCTATTTTATTTTGAATCTCCAACCGAAGATATCCCATTTTTTCCTCTACAAAAATTATAATTTCTTTCTTCCCTGTAACTTTCCGCTCTGCTTCAATCGCATTATCCATGAGATTTCCAAACACAGTGCAAAACTCCAAATCATCAATTCCTTCCATTTTGCTCAGAATCGTACATTTCACATCTACTTTTTCACTTCTCGCAAGAGTAATTTTTGTATTAATCATAGAATCCACATAACTGTTTCCGGTCTGAATCAGTGTCTGCACATCTTCAATTTTCTGATTTAATTTTTTCCCATACCTTTACCATTTCCGACTGCGGCATGGTCTCCATTGCCTCTTGCAGAGGTAAAAGATAATTTTTCAAATCATGTTTAAATTCTCGTAATTCTTCATTACTTCTCTTAATAATTTCCATACTTTCCTTTGAATATTTCTCTTTTTCTTTCATCAGTTCATATTCTAGCTTTGTTTGATTATCCTTGCTCATTTGCTGTACTATAAAGTACATAATCAGGCACATCAGCCAGATACAGCATACGCACAGCAAAATCCATTTCTGTTCCTGCATCTGCACACTTGGCAGATCTCTTACTACCAAAATCATAGTATCTCCCGCAATAATTGAGAAAACAAGGTTGCATCCCATGACAATCCATTGCCAGCTTATCAGATTCTCTCGTTCAAACAAAAGACTATTTAGTAATTTACCAACAAAAAAATAAGAAATTTTTGATAATAGCACGAGCGCAATTCTTACTGTATCCTGATCTTGAATAAACGATGCAACACTTTCTTGAAGGATAAAACTGCCGCCGAAAAGGATCGCTGTGTTTACCATCATCAATACTGCTCTCGCAACTACCGCTGCAGTAACCTTTCTCAGAACACTTCCCTGTGTACCCACCATCAAATAGACAAAAAGCCAAATCAATGTGATCCACATTTCCCACCTGTCATATAACGCAGGATACTTTTCCAAC
>ENA-OQJY01000082-OQJY01000082.1-human-gut-metagenome-genome-assembly--contig:-NODE-82-length-13509-cov-3.604394_pt1 | contig 13509 bp, 10 predicted proteins | sample MGYA00242643_ERZ504788 | MGnify/ENA primary metagenome ERZ504788 (study PRJEB26092, sample SAMD00036361) | human gut metagenome | host: Homo sapiens | study: EMG produced TPA metagenomics assembly of...
ACGATAGGCGAAGCAAGCACTGCTGCCATCGGAATATCCTGCAGCGGATTATCGAGTATGCGAAGCATGGACAGAATCACCTGTATCTCATACGATGAAAAGTAGCCTGTATTCGACTCTACATGCGCCGGAATATCACAGTCCTTTAATACTGCTGCCACTGTATTGCCCCAGGTTGCAACACTTCTCGAAAGTATCACTATATCCCTGTACTGCACGGCTCTTAGCTGCCCTGTCTTTTTATCAGTCACCATGCCGTTTTCCATCAGACTCCTGATACGGTTTGCGATCAAAAGCGCCTCTATCTGCACCTTATCTCCATCCTCATCCTCTATAATTTCAGACAGCTCATCATCCTTGTAGTCAACAAGCAAAAGCTCAGGACGCATCGTCTCCTCCGGATAGCTTGCACCGGGATACAGTGCCGCATCGTCATCATACTGCACATTGCCCAAATCTGCTGCCATGATTTTGTAGAATATGTCGTTAGTAAAGTCTAACACCTCATTCCTGCTTCTGAAATTTTTATGCAGGTCTATTCTCTGGTGTGCACTGTCATCTGATGTATATGTGTTGTATTTTTCCATAAACAGCTCAGGGCGCGCCATTCGAAACCTGTATATGCTCTGCTTTACATCGCCCACCATAAACATGTTGCCGACTCCCTGGTGCTCTCTTGAAATAGCGGTAAGTATATCCTCCTGCACCTGGTTTGAATCCTGATACTCGTCAATCATGATTTCCTCAAAATGTTTTGAAAACTCACGCGCTGTCTCTGTGGGCTCCATTGTCTGTTCATCCACCAGTATACGAAGTGCAAAGTGCTCTATATCAGAAAAATCAAATACTCTTTTTCTTGTCTTTACAGCCTCCATCGCATCATAAAACTCGAGTGAGAGCCTTATCAGCTCCTTAACAAATGGCCTTTGACTCTCCAGCTGCTCATACATAAGCTCAATTGACATGCCAAAGTATTTCTGCTTTATTCCGTCTACCTTCTTCTTGGCAGCATCGCGCATGCTTTTCACGCGCTCCTTTTTCTTCTCGTCTCCGTCAAATTTCCTGATGACAGCAATTCTGCCAAAGGATATTTTGTTTAAGAACTCCTGCATGCCGACATAGCCTGTCACATCCGTCATTCCATCAAACAATGCTATATCCTCTGAAAGTGTAAGCGCATACTTTTCAAGCCCGGGTGTAGCTGATGCCAGGTCTTTCGCCATTGTAAGCTCCTGAACAGCCTCCTCCAAAAGCACCCTGCTGTAATCCACTATCTCCTTAATGATTTCTGAGTCCTCAAGCTGTTTAGCTGACTTTATATCATAGAGCCTCAGGAGACTGTTCATCCACTTTCTCGGCCATGATGAGCTGCCCGCCTTATAGTAGATATCCTCCACCATCTGCCTGACGGCAGAGTCATTTCTCCCCTTGCTGTAGGTATCTATAAGGTTGATAAATGCCTCGTTGTCTTCTCTTGCATAATTGTCCTCAAATACCTGTGCCAAAGCATCCTTTAGCATAAGCTTAAGCTCTGCCTGGTCACCGATTCTGAAATCAGGATCCAGATTAAGCTGTGCGAAATTATTCTGCACCACAAACAGACAAAACGAATCGATTGTAGTGATGAGCGCATTGTGAACCAGTGTCGACTGCCTCTGCAGGTTCTCATCATCCGGCTTTTGCTCCTTCAAGCTGTCTATCGCACGGCTGACACGCTCCCTCATCTCAGCAGCTGCAGCCTTGGTAAACGTCACCACAAGCATCCTGTCAATATCCACCGGCGGATTATCCACACATATTCTGTTTACTATACGCTCAACGAGTACAGCTGTCTTTCCTGAGCCCGCTGCCGCCGATACAAGTATATCCCTGTCTCTTAAATCTATAACCTTTTTCTGTTCACTGGTCCATTTAACATCCATATTATATCTCCCGATTATGGCTTTATATTATTATCTCCATAGCATGCTTTATGCTCTGCCGCTGCAATCTGTGTACGCATTTTATCAAGTACATCTTCCTTATTGTCACCGTTAAAGCTTCTTTCGCTAAAGCCCGGTATCCTTGAATCATACCTGCATATGGCCTGAAAAGCGCAATATGCGCAGCTGTCTATTTTCTTGTTCTTGATAGGATTGACGGCAACATTTCCATCGTATATTTCTCTTCCTATCTCGCGAAGCTTCTCTCGCGCAAACCTTGTTATCACATCAAACTCTTCGGCGTTTGCCACCTTTGAGCCTGCAGCCGGTGTCTGATCCTTTTTTAAGGTGACAGGGATTACGTCAGAGCTTTTCTCAAAGTCCCTGTCCATGCCTCTGTATGCCTTTTCGTCCGAGTTGATAAGCCCGTCAGGCTTGAGCTTCTTTAATATCATCTGATTGATTTCTTCCTCAGACAGCTCAGTGCCCGGTGTCACATCCTTTAAATCAATTACAGGATCGTCGATGTGATAGTACAGCATACCGCCCGGCTCCACACTTACCTGCTTTAGTGCCTCTTTCTTTTGTTCCATGACAGCGTCCATGTACACTGCAAGCTGAAGCTGCGTGCCATAGTACAGCTTCACCAGGTCAAAAACTGTATTTCCCGACTTGTAATCCAGTACCTTCACAAAAAGCCGGCCCTCATCCGTATATGTGTCAGTCCTGTCTACGCGTCCCTTTATATCAACCGTCACATCATTTGCCATATCAAGGCTCTCGTAAAAGGAAAACTCAAACCTCTCAGGCACAAAGCTGCCTCTTCGTATCTGGGTTGTGAGTGCCCATACTGTCTGCTTAAAGACAGCCTTCATATGTGATATCGAATGTTGGCTTTCCGCTGTATCAAATATGCCAAAGCCTGCATACTCATCAATCACCTCATTTATTGCTTCCATCGTAAGCTCATCCCTTTTTGCATCTGTCACGCTAAACCAGTCAGTGCTCTCCCTATCAAGCTTCTTACTGTATCTTTCCAGTGCTTCATGGTATATATTACCCATATCAAGGGATGTAAAGCCGCTCTCCTCACGCTCTGTAAGCCTCAATCCATAATTTAAAAAATGCGCATATGCACACCTGGCAAACTGCTCAAAGCGCGTGATACTACCCTCCATGTGTCTGCCGTATATGCTTCTTGCCACATTTCGGCTGATCGGATCCTTTGAATAATGCTCAAACCTTGCATTGATGAGCCGCTCCACGGAATTTTTTTGAGTAAATTCTTTATCGTCTACTTCATTACCGTCCCCTGCATCACTGACTGCTGCGTCATAGAGCATCACCGCTGCTGCAATCTCGCACCATCTGTCATCCACCTCATTTGACAGCAGATAATCCAGAGCACTCTGCCTGCTTGATATATCCAAAAGCTGTTCTACATCCTCTGTCTCAGTCACGACAAGCTCCGGAAACATCCCCTTTAATATACCTATGAGGTACGATGGCTGGGCAGCCTTTTTTTCACTGTCAAGCCTCGTATAGCTGATATAAAGCTCCCTGGATGGCTTTGTCATATTCAGATACAGATAAAACCTCTGTATAAATGCCTGCTCCCTTGCCCCAGGCGCAAGCTCTATATCCAGCTCCTTAAGTGCCTCTCTCTCATACTGGGATATAATGCCTCCTCTTCCTGCCGCCTTTGGAACAATCCCATCGTTTACGCCTGCAAAAAACATGACCTTTATGTTGGTAAGACGAGTTCTCTCAATATCTCCGATGGTCACAGTGTCGTATCCCGGCGGTATGACTGCTACATCTGCCGCATCCAGTCCTGCATCCAGTATCTGTGTAAATTCCTCTGTATCCATGCATTCATCGCCAAGCACCGCTACATATTTTTCAAAGAGCTGCATGACTATTTTGTATATCTGTCCGTATTCCTTTGATGCGGTCTGGTCCCCTGCATCAAGCAGTGCCTGCTCCTTTTTTGCAAGCTTATCAGGTATATCAAGCAAAACTATCAGCTTATATATAGCGAGCACATAGTCCTTTACCGTTGACTTTTTATCGGAAAACACCTGATATACCGGCTTTAGCAGCTCCATTATATACTCCCTGCTTTGGTTTAAAAGTTCAAGGTCATAGCCTGCCTTATGCTTTGGCAGCCTGACCCACTTTTTGTCCCATGCGCTTTTACCTCTTACTCCACAGGCGAGCACGTAGTTTTCAAGTACATCTATTTCACTGTCCAATAGCTCACTAAAGCCGCACCGCAAAAATCTGAACACCGCATCTGCCGAGAAATTTTGTGCCGCAATATCGGGTATTGACCTGATAAACTCAATAAACGGATGGAAAAGTATCTCCTGTGTGGCATCGATAAAGTAAGGAATATTGTATTTGTCAAATATTTCACGCACATAACCTGCATATATATTCACATCTCCTGTGACTATAGCAATATCGCGGTAACGCAGGTTTTCGTTCCTTACAAGCTCATTAATTCTTCTGGCTATCTTTGTCAGCTCCTGCTTCGGGTCACGCAGACAGTCTATATGAATGTGTTTTGGTGCTTTTTTTAAAGGAGCATCTTCGTTTTCTGAAAAGCTGCTGTTCCATAAAGCTTAGCTCTTCGTTTTCTGCAAGCCGGTAGTTTTTATCAAGGATAATAGGTTCCTCGACTTCTATGCCATAAAACGCTGCCATTTCGGTGAGTGATTTCACTGTCCTTTTTGGCATGTCAAAAAGCTCCTGCATGCCTCTGCTCTTAAAGATATCCTCACGACAGTCTATTGTGAGCGTTACATATATTTTCTTTGAAATGACAAAGAGCTTTTTGATGAGCTGGTTCTGTATAGGTGTAAATCCGGTAAATTCATCAAATGCAATGACTGAATTTCTAAGAATGGCAGACTCCTCCGCCACATTGCTAAGCACATTAAGTATTTCCTCTGCAGTGATATATTTGTCCTGCATAAACTTCTCAAATGCTTCGTAGAGCACGAGCACATCCTTGAGCTTATCTGAAAGTGTATCAGATAGCCTGCCTGAGGCAATATATCTTCCGAGCTCCTCAGGTGATATATTGTACTGCACAAGCTCCGAAAGCAGTGACTTTACCTCGCTTATATATCCGATGCGGTTTAAGTTTCTGCCTATTACGCCAAGCTTATCCGCCTCCTGTGCCGCAAGCTTTCTGAGTACAAGATTCTTACCTGTCTCCTCAAGCACCGTGAGATTTGTGATTCCAAGCTCATCAAACACTCTGTAGGCTAAGCGCTTAAAGCTTAGCACATCTATATTCATGATAACTTTATTCTCCGACAAATCTACAAGCTGTCTCTGCGTCTGCATTGTAAACTGCTCAGGCACTATTACAAGATAATTGTCCCTTGGGTTTTCCTTTGCCTCTTTCACTATCCTGTTAAAGAGATATTCTGTTTTTCCGTTTCCTGAATTACCTGTGATAAACTGTAATGACATAAAAAGACTCCATGATTAACTACTGTATAAAATGTATACTGTAATTATATCATGAAGTCCCCTATTATTGAATTACTTATTGTGTTTCAATTCAGCTTAATAACCGCTATACCTTGTGATTAGTGATGGAAAAGTCTGATTCCTGTAAAACTCATCACCATACCGTACTTATTACATGTATCAATAACATGGTCATCTCTCACAGATCCACCCGGCTGGGCTACATACTTCACACCACTCTTGTGAGCACGCTCAATGTTGTCACCAAATGGGAAGAATGCATCAGAGCCAAGTGCTACATCTGTATTCTTGTCAAGCCATGCTCTCTTCTCCTCTGCTGTAAATACGTCCGGCTTTACCTTGAAGAACTTCTGCCACTCGCCCTCTGCAAGCACATCCATATAATCCTCACCGATATAAAGATCAATAGTGTTGTCGCGGTCTGCACGTCTGATACCATCCACAAACTGAAGTCCAAGCACCTGTGGAGACTGACGAAGCCACCAGTTGTCTGCCTTTGAGCCTGCAAGTCTGGTACAGTGGATACGAGACTGCTGGCCTGCTCCGATACCGATTGCCTGGCCGCCCTTTACATAGCATACAGAGTTAGACTGTGTATACTTTAATGTAATCATAGATATTGCCAGATCGATCTTAGCCTGCTCTGTGAGCTCCTTGTTCTCTGTCACAATATTTGAGAAGAAATCGTCATCAATATGAAGCTCGTTTCTGCCCTGCTCGAATGTGATGCCAAATACATCCTTTCTCTCAATAGGTGCCGGCTCATATGACGGGTCAATCTCGATAACACAGTAATTGTCCTTTTTTCTTAGCCTTTAAAATCTCAAGAGCCTCGTCTGTGTAGCCCGGAGCGATAACACCGTCTGATACCTCTCTCTTGATTACAAGTGCAGTACTCTTGTCACATACATCTGAAAGTGAAATAAAATCACCAAATGATGACATTCTGTCAGCACCTCTTGCTCTGATATATGCATTTGCAAGTGGTGTAAACTCAATATCCATATCATCAACCCAGTAAATCTTTTTCTCTACATCTGAAAGTGGCTGTCCTACTGCTGCACCTGCAGGTGAAACATGCTTGAATGATGTTGCGGCTGGAAGACCTGTTGCCTTCTTAAGCTCCCTTACAAGCTGCCATCCGTTAAAGGCATCGAGGAAGTTAATATATCCGGCTCTGCCGTTAAGCACCTTTATAGGAAGCTCTCCCTCCTTCATAAAAATTCTGGCTGGTTTCTGATTTGGGTTACATCCGTATTTTAATTCGTATTCCTGCATTTTTCTGTTCTCCTGTTTTTATCTGCTTATCTTGTATATTTGACCGTTTATATAGTGTTTTATTTGTTTTTGTTTACGATTCTGCTCTCATACTCGCCTGTTGCGATATCAATATATCTTACAAAAAGTGATACCTTATTGTCCTCGTTAAGGTTCTCCCATACCATATCGGTAAACTCATCGATATCTCCGTCGATATCTACCCATGTAGGCTCACCCTCAAAGCTTGGCAGTGGATTGCCATCGCCCATATATGTATGGATGAAATGTCCCTCTCCAGCAACCGGTGCTGAGTATGCAAATGTGTATCTGTTGCATGCATCAGGATTGCCGTTGTTGCTCTTTAAGATTGACATAGCATAGTTGAACTCGCCATTGTCAATATGCATGATTCCTGAAATTCTTGGTGTATAATTAGGAGCGTCAGGCTCAAACTCTCTTGTCCTTAATGCCTGCTCAAATGTCTGCTGCTTGTCCATCAGCTCATAGATAGTATCTGTCTGGTCACCGTTTGTGACAATTGTCTTGTTGCCAAGCACTCTTACAGGTGCGTAAATGATAAGACTTGGATCCTCAAGCTTTGAAGGGTCAAATGCCTGCGTTCTGATGCCCTCGCCATCCTCTACAAATACTCTGTTGCGGCTGTTTTCGCTTCTGCCCATGATAAAGTATGCTGTTACAGCCTTCTTACCATCCTTTGTGCGGCCGATTACGATACCTCTGCCAGGGTATGTTGTGCTTGATAATTCCTTTGCTAATGATACTCTTTCCATGTCATCCTCCATGTTTTCTGATAATGTGGTCTGCATCTCCAAATTACTCGGGCCTGCCGGAATAAAAAAGACCGTCTGAACACACATAATAATATAAAGCTCTGCAGGAAACTTATATAAATGTGCGCCCAGACGGTCGGCAATCAACTGTTATACTCCATGTGGTTATCCACTTCCGTCAGTCATATAACTGTCTTTATTTAAGCATGTATTTTTGTCATTGTCAAGTACCACTTTAAAATAAGCATGTACTTATAAGTTATTCTTATAAGTACATGCTTGTAAACAATGCCATTATTTACTAATTTTTAAAGCTGTGAATAGGTGCCGGGATTCTTCCTCCACGGTTTACAAATGCATCACAAGAGAATCTGTTTACCGGCATAACCGGTGCACTTCCAAGGAGTCCTCCGATTTCTACCACATCACCTACATCCTTTCCGATTGCTGGAAGCAGTCTGCAGGCTGTTGTCTTTTGATTTATCATACCGATAGCCATCTCATCTGCGATAATTCCTGAAATTGTGGTGGCCTTTGTATCGCCCGGGATTGCAATCATGTCAAGTCCCACTGAGCACACACAGGTCATAGCCTCAAGCTTTTCGAGAGTGAGTGCACCATCGTTTACGGCATCTATCATTCCCTGATCCTCTGATACAGGAATAAAGGCACCTGAAAGTCCGCCGACATATGAGGATGCCATGATACCGCCCTTTTTCACCTGATCGTTTAAGAGTGCAAGTGCTGCTGTTGTTCCCGGAGCTCCGGCTCTCTCTAAGCCTATCTCACAGAGAATATCGGCTACAGAGTCTCCGATAGCCGGTGTAGGTGCAAGTGAGAGGTCTATGATTCCAAATGGCACTCCAAGCTTCTTTGAAGCCTCCTTTGCCACAAGCTGTCCTACTCGTGTAACCTTGAAGGCTGTCTTCTTGATTGTCTCACAGAGCACCTCAAAGTTCTCGCCTCTTACCTTTTCAAGAGCAGTCTTTACTACTCCAGGTCCGCTGACACCTACATTGATGATGGCATCTGCCTCTGTCACACCATGGAAGGCTCCTGCCATAAACGGATTGTCATCAGGAGCGTTGCAGAATACTACAAACTTGGCACAGCCCGATACCGGAAGGTGCTTTGTCACCTCTGCTGTCTCCTTTATCATCTCGCCAATCAGCTTTACTGCATCCATGTTGATTCCGGTTTTTGTAGAGCCAACATTTACAGAGCTGCATACCAGGTCTGTCTCAAGCATTGCCTGAGGGATGGATTTGATTAAAAGCTCATCCGCTTTTGTCATGCCCTTTGACACAAGTGCTGAGTATCCACCGATGAAGTTGACACCTACCTCTTTGGCAGCTCTGTCAAGTGTCTTTGCTATGGTAACAAAATCCTCTGAACTCTTGCAGGCCGCACCGCCGACAAGGGCGATAGGTGTAACTGAAATACGTTTGTTTACGATAGGAATACAGTAGTTGTTCTCTATCTCTTTTCCTGTTGATACAAGATTCTTTGCAAGTGTTGTAATCTTGTTGTAGATATTCTCATTTACCTTTGCAAGGTCTGAGTCTATACAGTCGAGCAGGCTGATACCGAGTGTGATTGTACGCACGTCAAGATTTTCCTTCTCCACCATGTCATTGGTCTCAATTACTTCACCAATATTTATCATTTTGCTGTTCTCCTTTAACTGTGTATGACATTTTTATGCTAAACTAGATTCGATGCATCATCTCAAAGATTTCTTCCTTCTGACACTTTATTGTTACACCAATTTCTTCTCCAAGTGCATCAAGCTGGTCAGAAATCTCTGCAAATGAAGCTGTAGCATTTGCCATATCCACAATCATCATCATGTTGAAATAACCTGAAACGATAGTCTGTGAGATATCAAGCACGTTTACACTGCCCTCTGACAGATATGTACATACCTTTGCGATGATTCCTACTGTGTCTTTTCCGACAACTGTGATGATTACTTTGTTCTTTGTGTTATCCATAACAACTTATTCTCCTGTTCTCTTATTCTACGGCTATGCGGTCTGATGCCCTGTCTCTCTTAGCCACATACATAGGGAAATCACTTGCCTTATATGGATTGTCTCCCATTGTGACCTCAAGCCTGACGGCTTCATACGCCAGCTTTTCGTAGTTGTTTTCTTTACTAAGATGTCCCAGTATTACTGAGCCAAATTTATCATGAAGAAGCTCGCATAGCAACTGCCCGCTTCTCTCATTCGACAAATGTCCGCTGTCACCCATGATTCTGCGCTTGAGCGGATACGGATATGCCCCTGTCTGCAACATATTTATATCATGATTGGCTTCAAGCAGCAGCCCATCCAGGTTCTGAAGCTTTGAAACCAGTGCGTTATCATACGTGCCAAGGTCTGTCACGACCGCCATCGCATGATTTTCGTTTTTAAATCTGTACGCGACAGGATCAGCCGCATCGTGTGATATGTGAAGCGGCTCAAACTCTATATCGCCTATTGTAAAATCGCCGCCTGCCTCAATAGGATGAAACAGTTCATCATCTATATTTCCAACGGATTTGGTACATTTTATGGCCCCGATTGTGGCCTTTGTTGCATAAATCGGAATATGATAGCGTCTTGCCATGACACCAAGCCCTGCGATATGGTCTATATGCTCATGTGTCACGAGAATCCCCTGCATATCTGTGGCCGTCATATCAAATTCATTCAGTCCGTTTTCTATTTTCTTACCGCTGATGCCCGCGTCTATGAGCACATGACAATCATCCGTACCCACACATATACAGTTTCCACTGCTGCCGCTGGCAATGCTGCATAATTCTAACATGTTAATTCTCTTTCCAGTATAATTCTATTTTGTCTCCCTCATGAAGCTCCTCGGAAAACCGGGCATCTCTGCCATTTATTACAGTGGCTATTGCCCTACCCTTTCCTGCCTGTAAATCAAATGAGATATGGGTAAATATATCGACAAATATATATGTATCCTTGCCGGACAGCTCTACAGGCTCACCGTTTACAATTACTGTAACTGTATTTTCTGATGAGTCTTCTTCGTGTATTTCTTCCTGTATATCTATTTTTTGGCAATTCATTTTCCGGCAATTCATTTTCCGGCACAGCAGATGCTTCAGCTTCTTTAGCAAACTCATCATGCAGCTCATCGAGCACCTGATTCATCATCTGCTCTGATGTTCTGGTCACTGTGTTGTCTGACTCTGTGCTGTTTGCATCCCGCTCAGCTAAGACCGAAGCATCATCTGAATCAGACTCTTGTGTGTCATTATAATTGTTATTGTCGATTCTTGCAACACCATATTCATCTGTTTTCCACTCAACAGAGAAATTTTCATATACAAGAGTGTCGAGATCAGCCTCTTCATTGTTTACAAATATCATCTGGTCTGTGTCAATAACGAGATCCATAAACTGCGCAATCTGACGCACTGTATAGTAATTTCTTGTCTCAATCACATCGTTTTCCCTGATGCTGTAATCCTCCGGCTCAAGCCTTCCGTTTACCTGGACAAACCTTGGACATGATACCTTTCTGCCGTTTATGATAAAAGTAATGACGGAATGATTGTACTCATCAAGCTGCGATATCTTATACTCTGCTGCCTCTCCTGCTGTGGACGGCTCGATGATTATCTCACTGTTTGGCTCAAGCGGTGTATTGATGCTTGCAGGCTTTCCGTTCATGGTCACCACTGCGCCCTCTCCGGCCTCGCCTCTTACAAGCCTTGCCACACCGTTTACCGTAAAGTTTATCGGGGTGCCGCGCTTTGGAAACAGCTCATCGTTTGAAAATCCCGCCTGAAGCGCCGCATCGACTATTGTAAGCCTGTTATTGTCATAGAGCTTTATTCTCTCACCGTTGAATCTGACCATGATAAAATTATTTCTCTGCTCATAATAATTCAGACATATACCAATTGGAGTGACAAGAAGCGGATCCTTCTTAATATCCTCCTGCTCAAAGGTCACATCGCCAAGCACTTCCTCACCTCTTAGAGCGACTCTTTCCTCCGGCAGGTCAAGGTCTTCCGCAAGCTTTTCCGTGAAGCCGTGTATCTTGCCTCCGCCTCCGACTACAAAGCAGGCACTCACTGTTTTGTCACCGTTTAGCTCTCTGATTTTAGCCGATACCTCTTGTGCAATACTATCAACAACAGGTGCTGCTACATCCCAGACATCCTGTGCAGGAATTGTGTGCTCGATGCTCATGATATCCTTGTATGTAACCGTATCACTTGTCGTAGACTGAAGCTTGATGCTCTCCGCCATATTGAAATCCACGAGGAAATGCTGCACAATAACTTCTGTCATCTCATCTCCTGCATGCGGTATCATGCCATAGGCTATGATACTTCCATCTCTTGTGATTGAGATATCACTCGTTCCGGCTCCCACATCGACAAGTGCGATATTAAGCATACGATAGTTCTCCGGAATTGCCACATTGATAGCGGCGATAGGCTCCAATGTCATATTGGCAACACTAAGCCCTGCCTGTCCCACTGCCGCATAAAGTCCGTCAACCACATCCTCCGGCAGAAATGTAACTATGATATCCTCGCCTATTTTGTTTGCCTTATGACCCTCAAGGCTGATAAACACATCATCATTCAAAAAGAATTTGACTGTAGAATATCCCACACAGTAAAACTTATAGCTTGTATCGTTAACCTCCTTGAGTGCCTCCTGTGCTTTTTCTATGCCAAGCAGGTTAAGCGTATTGACATCCTCTCCGGTCACCACAGACTCCTGCGCATACTCATACTCCACATGCGTCGTGACAGTCTTTAATACTCGTCCTGCGGCTGCTATACACACCTCTTCAAGTGGCTGTCCTGTCTGTTTTTCAAGCTCGTTCTTTACTTCCTTAATGGTTTTTGCCACCCTGCCTATATCATGTATCTGACCGTCAAGCATCGCTCTGGTCTCATGCTCCCTGACATACTGTGCTGTAACCACAAATTCCTTGTCATCAGTCTGATAGCCGACAGTTCCTACAACATTTCTTGTACCAATATCCAAACCGAATACATTGTTCATTCCCACTACTCCTTGTATTTGCTAAGCGCTTTATTTATTGAAGCTATCGTGTTTTCGATATCTCCATCATTATCAATAACCTCCTTGCAGTGCCTTCTGTACTCAGCTTCTTTAAGCTGGCTTGCAAAGATACTGTCTATCTTCTCATCTGAATAGCCTCTTGATGACTTAAGTCTTTTTCTTCTGACTTCTTCACTTGCATAAATATACCACAGCTCGTCGCAGATTTCACCATATCCCTCCTCTATAAGGAGTGCTGCTTCAAGAACAAGCATGAACAGACCATCTTTTTTTGCCTCTTTAACTGCATTAAGCACATATTCCTTTACTGCAGGATGCACTACTTCGTTTAAAAGCTCTCTTTTTTATCATCCGAAAAATCACTCCGGCAAGTGCCGGTCTGTCAAAATGCCCGTCCTCATGCCATATCGGTTCGCCCGCAAACAATTCCTTTAATCTGTTGTAGCAGTCGCTTCCCGGCTCCATCAGCTCATGTGCTATCTCATCGGAAAGCATGACCTTTACGCCATCAAGTTCCTTAAGATAGCTAAGCACTGCCGATTTTCCGGCACCTACACCACCTGTTATTCCTATAAAAATCATATTATTTCCTTTTCTGTCATCAATGCGCATCATACCAGTCATAGCCACACTCGGTGCCCACCTCCATGGATACCTTCATGTCCACCGCACCACGCATCTCTTTCTCCAGAAGCTTAATCACTTTATCCTTCTCAGCTTCCTTTGTCTCAATTAAAAGCTCATCATGCACCTGAAGGATAAGCCTTGACTTTAAGCCCTCGTCAAGAAGCCTGTCATGCACACGTATCATGGCAATCTTTATGATATCGGCTGCTGTACCCTGAATAGGTGAGTTCATCGCAACTCTCTCTCCAAACTGTCTTTGCATGAAATTGCTCGAGTTCAGCTCAGGAATCGGTCTGATACGTCCAAACATGGTCTTTGTATAGCCATTTT
>ENA-OQJY01000084-OQJY01000084.1-human-gut-metagenome-genome-assembly--contig:-NODE-84-length-13358-cov-2.601088_pt1 | contig 13358 bp, 12 predicted proteins | sample MGYA00242643_ERZ504788 | MGnify/ENA primary metagenome ERZ504788 (study PRJEB26092, sample SAMD00036361) | human gut metagenome | host: Homo sapiens | study: EMG produced TPA metagenomics assembly of...
GGCTGGATGCGATGGCAGATAAGCGCAAAGCTCGTCTATATCCATCCACTTGGGTGAATTACTTGCTTGCTTTATGCTGCAAGGCTATTTACTTTTGGTTTGTTAGTGCTTCTACAGACTCAATCAGGTAGGACAACGCATTTTGGCATCTCCCTCCAACGAATTTTACTTTATAAGCCATTTTTCTTCGTATTTAAGTTGATACCGCAAAAGTATAGGGATGCTTATAGGTGCTAAATAGGTGCTTGACCGCCACCAATCAACCGTTCATTTACCACTAACAGATTTAAGTTTCATTAATACGAGAATTTATTGGAAGACATAATAAAAGGGGAATAAACGACTGTTTAGACTAACACATTCCTTATCGAAAGCCTCCATGCAACAAAATACCCCCTCAAAAAGCCGATGCTTCATGAGGGGTAAACGGTGGTAAGTATATGATTGGTATTACATAAGTCATTGGTGCTCAATGGTGGATACAACCACCACAACCTATAAATCCAAATTTTCTATATGCAGCGTATTGGCGGCTTTCTCTTTTTGTTCGTTTACGATATGCGTATAAATCTGCGTGGTTTTTGACGTTAGTATGTCCCATCAAAGACTTGATGGTGTATATGTCAACTCCATTTTCCAGCAACAGCGAAGCGTAGCTATGGCGGCCACAATGCATAAGTAACAGGAAAGCAAGCGATAACAGAAATGAGTAGATAAAACTTAAATAGTTGGTATTTAGCATATTTGCTGGATTCTGCCAAATGAGTAAAACGCAAAAAAAGGTGATTTGTAGTATTCGTTCAGTTACCAAAGCGTTAGCTGTCCAGTTACCGAAGCATACAGGTAACGCAATGAGGAGTACAGAAGTTATCACAATGGGCTATTATTCACTGGTTGTCAATATTTTGCATATCAAAGAACGCTTATAAATTAGGTAATTTTGCCATTAAAGGATAAGCGTATGAAAATAGAAAAATTCAAGGTGTTGCTCTACCTGAAAAAGAGCGGTCTTGACAAGTTCGGAAAGGCTCCAATTATGGGACGAATAACGGTGAACAACACGATGGCGCAATTCAGTTGCAAGCTGTCATGTACTCCAGAGTTATGGAATCCACGTGAGAGTCGGTTGAATGGGAAAAGTAAAGAAGCGGTGGAAACCAATGCAAAAATCGCCAAGTTGCTATTGGCTGTAAACGCTGCCTTTGATTCTCTCGTGAAACGGAAAAATGATTTTAATGCAACGGATGTAAAAGAAATGCTTCAAGGTAGCAAAGATACCCAAATGACATTGCTCAAGCTGTTCGACAGGCATATCGAGGAAGTGAAGTCCCGTGTGGGGATAGACATATCCCACCGTACACTTCCAAACTATATTTATACCCGTAACCGTCTTGCAGAATTCATAAATTGCAGATTCAAGGTGTCAGACCTTGCCTTTTGCCAGCTTAATGAGCTGTTTATACGTGAATTTCAGGAATATGTTGTAATTGAGAAACGACTGGGAGTCCAGACTGTACGTCACTATCTGGCCATACTGAAAAAGATTTGCCGTATCGCGTTCAAGGAAGGGCATTCGGACAAGTCCTATTTTGAACACTACCAGCTGCCAAAACAGAAAGAGACACCCCCGAGAGCATTGAGCAAGGATGATTTCGAAAAAATAAGAGATGTAGAGCTTACCGGCTGCCGCCCCGAACACTCTATAGTCAGGGATATGTTTCTTTTCGCCTGCTACACCGGGACTTCATATGTTGACGTAGTTGCAATTACTCCTGATAACCTATCCAAGGATGATCAGGGAGCGCCATGGTTGAAATACCGAAGAGGTAAAAACGGACAACTGTGCCGTGTCAAGCTGTTACCGGAAGCCGTGGCTCTTATTGAAAAGTACAAGGATGAGACAAGGGCTACCTTGTTTCCCGTCATCCCCTACCAGGCTTTGAAATGGTGTCTTACAAGCATCAAAATGAAAGTCGGGATACAAGGCCGTTTGTCATACCACATGGGGAGACATTCGTTCTCGACCCTTATGACATTGGAAAACGGGGTGCCGATTGAAACTGTCAGCAGGATGCTGGGACATGCGGATATAGGTACAACCCAAGTATATGCCCGTGTGACTCCCAAAAAACTTTTTGAGGACATGGACAAATATATCGAGGCGACAAAAGACCTGAAACTGATTCTATAACTCTTAAAATATTTAAACAATGCGAAGTACATTTTCTATTCTCTACTATATTAACCGAGGCAAGGTCAAAACCGACGGGACAACAGCCATCATGTGCCGTATCACGATTGACGGCAAGAGCAGTGTATTTACTACCGGATATTATTGTAATCCTGAATGCTGGAATACCAAAAACGAAACGGTAAAAGATGGCAGGACAAACGGTCTTCTTGCGGACCTACGGGCAAGGCTTGAAACTTCTTACATGAACCTGTTAAAGGAAACGGGTATAATAACTGCTGAAATGCTGAAAAACGAAATAACATGTGTAGGGACTGTTCCTATGACTCTCTTAAAAGCTGGAGAAGAAGAACGCGAAAGGTTGAGAATCCGTTCCGTAGCGATAAATTCTACCTCATCTTACCGTCAGTCCAAGTCTACTCAGGCATACCTGCACGAATACCTGCTTTCTATGGGGATGAATGACCTAGCTTTTGAAGACATTACAGAAGATTTCGGTTGGGAATACAAACTATATCTGAAGGGCAAAGGTTGCGGTGCGAGTCACATCAACCATTGTCTTACATGGCTGAACAGACTGATATATATTGCCGTTGACAGGGAGATTCTCCGTTTCAACCCGCTTGCGGATGTTCCTTACGAGAAAAAGCCTACAGGCAAATTGAAACATATAAGCAGGGCTGAATTGCAAAGGATTATGGAACAGCCTATGCCGGAAAGATTGCAGGAACTTACACGCAGGGCTTTCATCTTTTCCTGCTTCACCGGATTATCATACGTTGATGTGAAACGGCTTTATCCTTCACATATTGAAACGACTTTAGAGGGAAGAAAGTACATCCGTATTAACCGTAAGAAAACGGATGTGGAGTCATTCATACCTATTCATCCCATAGCTGAACAGATATTGGCCCTGTATAACACAACGGATGAAAGCAGACCCATATTCCCATTGCCCAAGCGTGACATGTTATGGTACTGCATACATGAGATAGGTATCGTGGCTGGTATAAAGGAGAATTTGAGCTATCACGCCAGCAGGCATTCGTTCGGCACTTTGATGCTTTCTGCAGGTGTCCCGATAGAAAGTATAAGTAAAATGATGGGACACACGAGTATTAAAACGACACAAGGATATGCCAAAGTAACCGATGATAAAATATCCGAGGACATGGACAAGCTGATGAAACGAAGACAAGAGCAAAAGGACAATCCCAGACAGTCGCCCGTTCCCTCTGCCGTCCATAGAAGTTAGTACAGACTCTATTGAAAGTGAAAAGGTCGAGCGGCTATGCCGTTTCGGGCAGAATCTTCCTCTTTCAGAGCGTATTCAGCCCGAAAACCTTTTTCCTTTCACGTCTGTACAATGAATGCCGACGGCAGCGGAAACAAGCGACTGACGGAAAAGTCAGAAAATAAAAAAGTAAAACAGCATATAGACGGAAATTAAAATCACGTCCGATTCTATATGCTGTTCTCATCACCTAAAGAAGGATATTTTTTAGAAATACAATAAAATGGGCAGACGGCAAACTGCGCTCCCTCCAGAAAAATCAATTTTTGTTTTCTGCGGCTTTGGCTGTTATTCTCATCTATTCGGCAAGAGTCATCACATTTGGGATACTGTCATACGAGAGTAAAACGATGATTTTTCCACACTTATTTGTTTTTCTATTTTCCGCTATTGTAAATGACATCAAGTAGCTCATTTGCAAGTTTCACATCTGTGATTTTAATAATATTGTCTTCCTCTGTAACATAGCCAAGTATATTGATACTGCCATACCAGACTGTGGACTTATCTATGACGCACGAGGATAATGATAGTTTCGGTACAATCTTTACATATAATCCCAAACTTTTTAGATAATCCGTCTGACTGTTTTCCTCTGATGTGAGAATTGATACTTGAATACCACTCGCATGAAACTCTCTGAGTGTTTTAACAAATGTGTTTCGTTCTGTACGATAGAGTTTTGGAGAGGATATGACAATAGATTGTCTTGAACTTTGCAAATTTTGCATAAATGCCAAACGGAATGTGTTACCATTGAAAATCTGTCCTTCACATGACGATGTGTACAAGTTTTCTGTGTCATCAAACAATGTCGGATTATCTTTTGACAGTACACGATAACCGATGGCAGAGTATCCTTTCAGGCGTTTACGATACATGCTCTCACAAACAGGTTCGTGTATATCAATATAGTCGTAAATACGGACATCTTTTTTCCCCTCATTCTCACGGTGCAAACGTCCGGCATATTGTGCCACCAATCCTTTCCATGAGATTGGCAGTACCAAAAACAGTGTATCAAGTCGTGGATAGTCAAATCCCTCTCCCACATATTTTCCCGTAGCTACTATTACAAGAGGGGCATCTTTGGGTATATCCTGTAACTTTTGCAGCGTTTCTCTCCTGTTTTTTGCAGTCCCTTCTCCTGTGAGTTGTATGATGTTGGCTACATGCTGCTTCAACATTTCGGCAAGCAATTCTACATGAGAAGTTCTGGCAGTAAGTATTATAGGTGTTCGGCCTGCAGCCACGACATTAAGAACATCCTCTATTATAAGATTATTCCGTATTTTCGATTCAGCGAGGGATTGTGATAGTGCCGTAAACGATTGTTTATCATCGGTAACAGGTCTATAAGATGTAAATCTCGGCACAAGATAACGTTGGAACGACTGCTTCTGTATCTGTGCCTTGGCATCGACAGAAAAACGAATCGGACCGCATTGCATAAAGATAATAGGCTGCAAACCATCTTTACGGATTGGAGTGGCAGTAAGTCCATAGACATAATGTGCCGTAACGTGTTTTAATACATTCTCAAATGTTATGGAAGATACGTGATGACACTCGTCTACAATGACCATCCCGTATCCTTTTACAAAAGGCTTGACTTCGTCATTTTCAAAACACGACTGCATAAGGGCTATATCAATAACACTATGCAACGTGTTAGAGGTAGAATCAAGACACCCGACTGGAGAAAACGCCTTCTTCCTTCCTCGTTTCTTGGAAATCTCATCTCCTGTAAAATCTATGTCAAGAAATTCTGACAGGCGTTCATGCCATTGCATAAGCAATGCCTTGGAGTGTACCAGAATAAGTGTATTTGTCTTTCTTCGGGCAATCAGAGCCGCGGCTGTAACAGTTTTTCCAAAGGCTGTCGTTGCAGACAACACACCATTGGAAAATGTCATGAGGGCATTGATAGCGTCCAATTGTTCATCGCGTTCCTTTCCTTTGAATGTTACGCCAATAGGTTTACCATGATTTGTATTATCAACTATCTCATAATCAATTTTGAGAGAATACAGCATGTTGATAATGGCATCCTCACATCCCCGAGGCATTGCAAGATATTCATCGGTAAAATCTGCACGGCAGATAATACGAGGAATGTTATATGTGGAAATACGCATCGCCTGTTTGCTGTAAAATTCAGGATTTTTAAACGCCGCAATATGTTTCAAATGATTACTAACCTTATCTGAAATAGATTTTAAAGGAATATATATCCTGTCTGATTTATGTATTATAAGTATGCCGTTAAAGTCTTCCTGAGTCACATCTTGTATGACTGGTATTTCCCACGGTTTATTTTCCGAAGATGTGGCCAATGTCCCAAAATCTTCCTGCTGATGCTGTGTCAATAATGCATCTACGGTACCTTCATCTATTTTTCTTACATTGTATAGATATGCCCATTGATCCTGGAACGGAAGAAACTGCTCATCTACAAAAACGCTGTTTCCTGCTTTCCTGGCTTTTCCCTGCAATGGTAACGCAATGAGATTGCCGAATCCGCCTTCCGGTACTTTATCCTGATTGGGAAAGAAACGATCGTATGAATCGAATGTAATCCGTCCATTGAGCTTCATGGCTTCCGTAAGAATTGTATTGCCTAATTTCCTTACTTTGCAGGCTGGTATGGGTTCATTAAAGAAAGTCCACACATGCGCACCATTGCCAGAACGTGAGCGTTCTATACTGAACGGAATTCTCCACTCTCTACAAATGGAAATAAATGCCAATACATCGTTCTTATATCCATGAGTGCAATTTTTGTCATCAAAATCAGCACACAGGAAAGAACATTTATTATCAGAAGTAACGACGTACAGACCGATAACATCGCATCCGTTCTCATCCTTGCCTTCCAGATGTCGGTATATGTCTTGATTGGTTAACGGGGCAAAATTGCGGTTAGGACACTCCGCGCATTTATGCTTTTTCTTGTCACATATTCCTCTGCGCCATTCGTTGATACATACTGGTTGGTAACCACCCTTTTCTGTGGCTTTGTTGAACCATCGTCGTGCAAAAACATCATCTCGTCCCTTGAAAAAGTTACGGAACAATGCTATTTTCTCATCAAGAGAGAGTCTGATTGGAGGATATATTATGGAAGAAAATGTTGTACTTTCATCAGCACGTTTGATGGAGGAATACACTATACCATGCTGTGAAAGTATTGACTTCAGTTCTTCATTTTCGGCAAGCAGGGCATTGTATTTAATGACAAGCGCATTGTATTTCTCTTGAAAACTGTCCATCTGTTATTTTGTTGCCAATTAAACCACACAGCAATGCAATTCCAAAACTCAGAAACGTTCCGGCAAGGACATATTCTGTTTTTGCTGTATCCGTGTCTTTGAATCGAAGTATGGATTTTGCCGCTATGATAAAACCGATTGCTTCATATTGTCCAATGATAACGAATATGATTGTAAGAATACGCTCTAAATTTCCAATTAACGCTCCTGCATTTTTGATATTTTCACAAGACTGTGTCTCTCCAACTTGATATTTCTTTAAGACCAACTTAATCAGGATGTTTGCAGGCTTGATGCACAATAGTAACGCCAATATGAACAGAGGTATAGAGTAACTGCCATTGCAATCCATTGATTGGATTGGCAACTTTGTTGTAGTGTCAAAGGAGAATGTTACTATAATCAGTATCGCCAAATGAGAAATCTGATCAATCACAAAATTCCATAATCCTTTGGGGCTATATGTTTTGATAGCATCTATCACCAGATGAGAAAAAGCAATGGCAAGGGCATAAAATCTGAATTCATAAACAGGAACAGCTGCCCATGACACCCCGCCTATGATAAGCGAATGCACATACAGAAACCAGCTTCTGAATTTCCTTTCCTCTTTCTGCGCACAGTATTTATCATTCTGCAGGTAAAAATCACCTATAACATGTGCCAATAACAGACCTAAAAACAACCAACTATTCATATTCTTCAAAATTTATCTGCTCAAAATATTTTATGGATTCTTCTATACAATACCATTTTGTAGCTGTAGAAGCATTATTTACACTGGCTTGGGATATACCCAGCTTCTTGGCAATGTCTGCCTCTTTGAAACCAAGTAGTTTATAGTAAACGACTTCACTTTGGCGCATAGTCATATCATTTAATATGGCATCGGTCAATAGGGCTATAGTTTGTAAAGGGGCAGATAATTGCTTTTTACTTGTATGAACAGACATCGTTCCCTTATTCAGGGAACTCATTTCCTCGAGCGCACGTCCTGATAGATATATGGCCTCACCATCCCAAATGCCTTGTTCGGTATTCACTATTCTCATACCTCCGATACCAATGGCTATCCGTATTCCGTATGTATGGAAATTTTTCGTCTTTTCATTTTTAGCTGTGGAAAAAGATTTGATGCAGGATTTGATTATAAAGGCTATCCGGAATACGTTTGATACATTTTGCATTACACACTCTATATAGTCCCCTTTTATTTGGCGACCTTCAAAATCAGGATAACTCACTTTCAGCAAGCCAAATAATGATTCTATCCTTTGCTTTAATCCTATAGTTTCATTCACAGACAAGGAAGTGGATGCTACTATATCCGCTGAAATTGTTGCAAACATATTATAGTTCATTGATTTGATGACAAATGTATGAATTTCTTTTATTCCGCCAAAATTATAGATTAAATAGTCTATAATTATAGAATATAGATAAATAGATCTATAGTAACGATTTATATACAATATGAGCTATAGCAAAAATCTGCACCATTTCATAGATAAATGATGCAGATTATAGAGCAAGACAAACATATCCATTATTTCCTGTTCCTGTATGTCTCCTTGTACCCTTTTATCAGTGTTCTTTCTATGTCGGAAGCCCGGTAGAGAATCTTTCCGCCTACCTGTGTGTAAGGCAGAATGCCGTTGTTGCGGTAGTCCTGCAAGGTTCTCCGGCTCACTTTCAGCAGGTATGCCACTTCCTTGTCTGTCAGCAGTTCATCGCCATAGGCAGGCGGTTGCCGTTTTTCCAACAACTTTTCGAGCAGGGCCAGCAGCCTGTCGAAATTCGAGTGGAACGTCTTTACCCACTCGTGGTCCTTTTCTCTGATTTCATTACTCATATGCGCTTGATATTGGTTATACATTATTCTTGAAACTCACTCAAATGGTCTTGCCTTTCCAACGGGCTTCCTTGCGCTTGTCCTCCACGTTGCCGACTACCCGTTCCACATCGTCAGGACGATAGTAAGTCCGGTTCCCGATTTTGGTAAAGGCAAGCGTCCCGTTATCCCTCAGGGTCTGCAAGGTTCTCGGACTGATGCGCAACCTGCGGCAGACCTCATGGTTGTCCATCCATTCACCTGTTTCCTTCCCGCCGTGTTCACTGCACAGACTTTCCACCCGCTGCACGAAGTAATCCAGCTTGGCGGCAATCTCCTCGAAAGTCCTCTTTTCAAAGCTGATGATTTCCATTTTCTTCATTATTTTCAGTTAAACATATATTCAAAATTCCGGAAAAGGACAGGTCTTTTACAGCCGATATTCCATCATGTCTCATTGTCCTATTCTCGGCTGGAAATGTGACTGTCTTATCCTGTTCCCACTGCAAATAAAAGCAGTAGAAATCACACTGCAATGGATTTTCAGACCGGTGACGATGCGTTGCCCGGAATGACATCATGTTACATATCAACTACATACAATGAGCCTTCTTCATAAACGGAATCCGCTTGAACAATCCGGTATGGAATAATCACTCCGGCAAATCACGGCAGGCAGCACCGACCGTCCAATCGGTATTGTGCATAGGGTAACATAATTGCCACGGTATCTCCATTTGCTTGATTCTGTTTACTATACACATTTCCTTTGCTCACGACAATGAGTCAAGGTGCGCACCGAGATCAGTGAGTAAACCGATTAAAATCAAAAATGTATGGTAACAAAAAAGAAATTGACCAAAGAGGAATGGGAGGCTATGACAGGTACGGACATGTCATTCATACTCCCGTCAGATGGCGGCATTGAAACTGCCCTGGAATCATCCTTGAATGATACTGGAAATAGAGAACAGGCAAAGTCAGTAGAACAAGTAGAAGTTCCATTCGAGCCCCAGCAACCGTCAATCGGAAAAGAGGAAGCCATTCCCTCTTCTCAGCGTCGTATAAGCAGCAGGCAGAGGAAACTTTCTCTGGACGAATACCGGAAGACCTTTCTTCAGGTCCCGAGAATCGAAGACCGCAAGCCTGTGTTTGTTAGCGGCGAGGTACGTGACAGGCTGGACGAGTTTGTCCGCAGGTTGGGAGGACGCAAAATGAGCGTTTCCGGACTGCTTGAAAACATCGCCCGGCAGCATCTTGAAATCTACTCGGAAGACTTCGAGCAGTGGCGAAAGCTGTGACATTTTTCTGGAATGACAGACTTGCTTACTGACTTCAGTCATTACAGTATTCAGACAGTCAGTAGCCGACCTGAGGGGGTAACGGACAAAACTTCAGTTTTGGGAGTTAGCGAGGTTATCTTTCGGGCATCCCGAAAAACCTCGCTCCACTCCCGAAGAGTGGAGGCAATCCGCTCCCGGTGGTCGCAGATTGTGAGAAAAAGAATAATCAGAAATCAAACGAAGAAAATATGAATGACAGAAAGAAAAACAGACCGAGAGGACGCCCCAGAGTAAGCGGAGTGTGCAAACTCTGCAAAGCCGTTACAGTGAAATTCTCCAAGATAGACTATGAACGGTTATGCCGACGCAGCAGACAGGCTAACCTCACGTTGGCGGAATTTCTCCGCGTATCAGCCTTTGAGACGACGATAACGGCCAGGCACTCTGCTGAGGAAACTGCCGTCATACGCAGTCTTACGGGGATGGCGAACAACCTGAACCAGCTGACCAGGCTGTCCCATCAGGCCGGATTCCACCGTACCCAAAAGACGGTGACAGAACTCCTGCAGAAACTCAAGGAGATTATCGTCCGGTACAGGTACGGAGAAAGGAGGTCGTCATGATTGGCAAGATCAAGAAAGGAAAATCATTTGGCGGCTGTATCCGTTACGTGATGGGCAAGGATAATGCGGAAATCATCGAATCCGACGGTGTATTGCTGGAAAATATCCGGGAAATAACGGCCAGTTTCAATTACCAGCGTGAGCTTAATCCGAAGATAAAACAGCCTGTCGGGCACATCGCATTGAGCTTCAAGCCGGAGGACAAGGCACTGCTGACGGATGAATTTATGGCTAAAATAGCCCGGGAATACATGGAGCTGATGGGCATAAGGAACACCCAGTTCATCCTGGTAAGACACCATAACACGGACAATCCGCACTGCCATCTGGTCTATAACCGCATCGGGTATGACGGCAGGGTAATCTCTTCCCAAGGCGATTACAAGCGTAACGAGATTGCCACGAAAGTGCTTAAGGACAGGTACGGGCTGACATACGCCGAGGACAAAGGCAAGACTAACGTGGAGAAACTCCATGCTTCGGAGCGTGTGAAATACGAAATCTTCAATGCCGTCAAGGCGGCTTTGAAGCACTCCGGAACATGGAAAGAGTTCAACGATTATCTGCTTCGCCGGGGCATCAGGCTGGAATTTGTAAAGCGTACCAGGGAGATAAAAAGGCCGGAGGACATACAGGGAATCCGGTTCACTAAGGACGGGCAGACCTTCAAGGCTTCACAGATCAGCCGGGAGTTCAGCTTTGCCAGACTGAATGCCCGGCTGGGATGGAAGACTTCGGAATCCCAACAGGAATCCGAACGTAAGGTGCAGCAAAGGATACCGGACGGAGGCCATCTTCTCGAAAGTACGGGACCGGGACTGTTCAGCCCGACAAGCGGCACCGCTCCCGAAGAGCCGTTATCTCAGGAAGAACTCTTGCGCAGACGCAGGAAAAAGAGAACAAAAAAGGAAGGTTTCGGATTGTAGTCCGTCCTTTCCCATTCAAATTATTCATGAACATTAAAATTGCAGGAATATGAAAATGGAAGAATGTATCGAGAGCATCTTCGGATGCCTGGAAAGAATCGAGGACAAAATCAACGGGTTGTCCGTCCCCTTGCCGGAAGGCAACAGCCCGACAGTTAATAACACACAGGATGAGTCCATGCTGAATGAAGTCCGGAACGGTCATGAGACATTTCGCAAATTGTTGGCTCGCGTGTACGAAGGTCTTGCCGCCATCAAGAACGATATGGTTTCCATGGACAGGAAAAACTCGTCACAGGAAAGACTTGGACAGGTCCTGTCAGAAATGCGTAATGAGCAGCGGCAGAACCAGGAGAAAGTGGAAATCCTGTTTTGTGAGACCAATGACACAATCAGAAAGAATGCCGTCAAGACAAGCAACATCAACCATCATTTCAGACTGAGCTTGGAATCCCCGTACATCCTTGGGAGTTTTTCCGTGATGTTCGCGGCAGTCGTGGCCCTGTCCGTGGCGCTCTATTTTTCGGCAAGAACAGATAACGAACATGCCGATAATGATCTGAAGTACCGTTATGTCAAGATGAAAGGAGAGGCTACTCCTGAGCAACTTGTGGAACTTGAGAACCTCTTTGGACCGAACCGGGATAACGAACGGATCGGACAGATGCGTGAGGACGTGGAAGCCTACGAGGAAGCGGTACGGAGAAAGGCCACCTGACCGAGCAGGCACGGCTGAAAGAACAGGCCGCGAGAGAACTGGACAGCAAGGCGAAGTCCATCAAGGACAAGTCTATTACGGACGAACCCAAAAAGTAAGCCCATGGCCAGTGTCAAAGTGAAATTCAGACCTTCCACCATAGAGGGAAAGGAAGGTACCATCTATTATCAGATTATCCAAAACCGTGTAATCCGTCAGTTAAAGACGGATTACCGGATATTTACGGAAGAATGGAATGAAGCTGGAAGCTGTATCATTGTCAGTAATTCGGAACGAAGCAATCTGCTTCTTTCCTTGCAGGAACGCATGGAATGGGACCTGAAGCGGCTGGACATGATCGTCCGCCAACTAGAAAATCGAAAAGGGACATATACAGCAGGTGATATTGTCATTTCTTTCAAAGCAACACAGATGGACAGTCGCTTTTCAACTTCATGCAAGGCATCATAGCCCGTCTCAAACAGATGGGCAAGATACGCACAGCCGAAAATTATTCTGTACTCTAGAAAAGTTTCATGCAGTTCAGAGGAGACAGGGATATTTTGTTGTCTGACATCGATTCGGATTTGATGCAGCTTTATGAAGCCTATCTTCATGGGAAAGGTGCCGTACGGAATACCAGTTCATTCTACATGCGTATCCTTCGGGCGGTATATAACCGTGCCCTGGAAAAGGAACTGATGGAACAGCGCAATCCTTTCAGGCATGTCTATACGGGAGTGGACAAGACCATCAAGCGTGCCGTTCCATTATCCGCCATCAAGCGTATGAAGAATCTGGACCTGTCTTTACAGCCAAATCTGGAATTTGCAAGGGACATGTTCCTGTTCAGCTTCTATACCCGTGGCATGTCGTTCGTAGATATGGCTCACCTGAAAAAGAAAGATCTTCAGAACGGCTTCTTATCGTATCGCAGACGAAAGACCGGGCAGCAGCTGGTCATCAGGTGGGAAAAATGCATGCAGGAGATTGTCGGCAAATACCCGGAAGACAGTTTCAGTCCTTATCTTTTGCCGGTATTGAAATATCCTTTTAAGGATACGCACAAGCATTACAGGAATGTCATGTCCGGAATAAACCGAAACCTGAAAGAAATAGCCAGACTGGCCGATATATCCTTGCCTCTGAGCATGTACTGTGCCCGTCATTCATGGGCAAGCGCAGCCAAAGGCAAGACATTCCGATTTCGGTATCAGTGAAGGAATGGGACATGATTCCGA
>ENA-OQJY01000085-OQJY01000085.1-human-gut-metagenome-genome-assembly--contig:-NODE-85-length-13340-cov-2.844320_pt1 | contig 13340 bp, 15 predicted proteins | sample MGYA00242643_ERZ504788 | MGnify/ENA primary metagenome ERZ504788 (study PRJEB26092, sample SAMD00036361) | human gut metagenome | host: Homo sapiens | study: EMG produced TPA metagenomics assembly of...
CTTGTACAGTTCTTTTCGGTAAACAGTTCCTGCTTCCTGTGTTATAATGGGAATAACTTTTCTGAAGGAGGGCTTCGAGAACGAATGAGTAATTATGAAACATCTCAGACTTCTGATCTGAAAGAATTGATAAATAAATTACGAGATACACAGACTCTCTCTAAAAATGAATGGATTCGGCTAATTGACGGAAGAACCCCTGAACTTGCCGACTATTTATTTAAAAATGCGCGCGAAGTACGAATCACTCACTATGGACATAATGTTTATGTCCGCGGACTAATTGAATTCACTAACTATTGTCGTAACGATTGTTATTACTGCGGCATCCGCAAAAGTAATCTGAATGCACATCGCTACCGTCTTACCAAAGAAGAGATTCTTAACTGTTGCAAAACCGGATATGAACTTGGTTTTCGCACCTTCGTTCTTCAAGGTGGTGAAGATGGCTGGTTTACGGTTCCGCGTCTGGCTGATATTGTCTCTGACATCCACAAAAACTGGCCGGACTGTGCAATCACGCTTTCCGTTGGAGAAATGGAGCATGATGCATACCAGACTTTATTTGATGCCGGCGCTGACCGTTATTTACTTCGTCATGAAACTTATGATGATGCACATTACCGTATGCTTCATCCTGCTTCCTTAAGTGCACTCCACCGGCAGAACTGCTTATGGGATTTAAAATCGATCGGCTATCAGATTGGAACCGGATTCATGGTCGGTGCACCTTTCCAGACAACTGAGAATCTTGCAGATGATATGCTTTTTCTAAAGGAACTGAATCCGCATATGGTTGGAATCGGTCCGTTTATCCCTCACCACGACACACAGTTTGCGGATGAACCTGCCGGAACGCTGGAATTGACACTTTATCTGCTTGGATTGATTCGTCTTATGCTTCCAAAAGTCCTCCTTCCGGCAACAACTGCTCTCGGTACGATTTCTCCGACCGGAAGGGAACAGGGAATTCTCGCCGGAGCTAACGTCGTTATGCCAAACCTGTCTCCAACAGAGGTTCGCAAAGATTATCTGCTTTATGATAACAAGATCTGCACCGGTGATGAATCGGCACAGTGCAAGAACTGCCTGGCCCAAAGAATGGAGTCTGTCGGATATCATGTTGTTGTAGACCGGGGAGATTCCTTGAATAAGTAAAAAGAAGTCCATGGTATGCGACATATCGCATTTCCATGGACTCCTTTTCTATTCACACCTCGCCTCACAGCACAGTGTCATTTTTTCATTTTCTCTACTAGCTATAAGAATTACTCTACAACAGCTAAGATCTCGATCTCAACGAGAACAGCCTTCGGAAGATCCTTAACTGCTACGCATGAACGAGCTGGTTTGCTTGTGAAGTATTTCTCGTATACTCCGTTGAATGCTCCGAAATCAGCGATATCTGCAAGGAAGCATGTTGTCTTTACGACATTGTCAAAGCTTGATCCAGCTTCTTCAAGAACAGCAGCGATGTTAGCGATAACCTGCTCTGTCTGTCCTTCGATTGTTGTGGCATCTACATCACCTGTAGCCGGGTTGATCGGGATCTGGCCTGAAGCGTATAACATTCCGTTAACTACCTTTGCCTGAGAATATGGTCCGATTGCAGCTGGTGCCTTTGGTGTTGAAATTGTTTTCATTGAATTCTACCTCCTGATTTATTGAAATTATAAGTTCTTAATGAAATTATATAACGTTAAAATCGTTTAGTCAATAAAATTTCATTCACTTAACTATTTTTCATTGACTTCTTTTTCACACAAACCAGCATATCCATGATAAAATAAAACCATCAATATACTATTTGTCTGTTTTGACCGAACAAAACTGGATATCTTTCACACAGACAGAAAGGACGCATGATTATGCCAACCGGAAATTTAAAATTAACTTCACTTGACAAAAAGATTCTGCACTCATACTGTCAGACACTCGATGGACTTTCCAATTATCTTGGAAATGGATACGAGATTGTCCTTCACAGTCTGGAAGATTATGAACACTCTGCAATCAAGGTCATCAACGGATATCACACAGGACGTACCGAAGGTGCACCGATTACCGACCTTGCGTTAAAGATGCTCGAGCAGATCCGTCGAAATGAAGAAAATGACCATGGTGTTATTTATTTTTCCACAAATGTAAAAGGAGAACCGCTGAAGTCAACTACAATTCCTGTCAAAGGAGAGAAGGACAGAATTATCGGACTGCTCTGTATCAACTTTTATATGAATACAACAATGGCAGATTTCTTCTGCAACTTTGCTGTTCCGATTCCATCTGATTCTGACGGTCTCACAGTCTCCGGTCAGATTCATGAGACATTTTCCCAGAGCAGTTCTGATCTTCTTGAGCAGACCATTCAAACCGTTCGTCAAGAAGTGTTGATGGATTCAGCAATATCGAGCACAAATAAGAATAAAGAAATCATTTTCCGACTTTACCAGCAGGGAATCTTCAATCTGAAGGATGCGGTTATTACAATCGCCGATGCATTGGGGATTAGTAAGAATACTGTATACCTGCATCTACGCAATCTTGAGAAAAACGAACAATTAATGCTACGTGATATGCAAATTACTGATATCTACACATCAAAAAGGACAGAGCCACTTTCGTTTTACCTGAAATACCATTTCAAATTTCATTTCATTCGAAAGTGTCCTGTCCTTTTTCATCCTTTATTTTCCTGCCGGCATATATCTCAGAAGTTCTCCCGCCACGCTGGAGATTGGCATTGTCTGAAGCCATACATGTCCAGGTCCGGTGACAACTGTATTGAACACACCTTCACCACCGAATACCATATTCTTAAGTCCCGGTACTGTCTGAATTTCCATACTGCAAGTCGCATCCATTGCTGCAAGATATCCGGTATCCACTACTATCTGCTGTCCCGGTCTCAGTTCATATTCTACCACATGTCCGTCAAATTCCAGAAATGCTATTCCATTTCCTGAAAGTCTCTGCATGATAAACCCTTCTCCAACCAAAAAATCCTGCTCCGAATTTCTTTTAGAAAGAAAATAGAGAGATCAACACCTTCTCTGAAGCGAGAAATCCTGACTTCTGTACAATCAGTTCCTGGCCCGGTGCAATCTGGCGCGCTACGATCTGCCCCGGGAAACTGGATGCAAATGCGATCATCCCATTACCTCCCGTTGCTGTATAACGGTTCTGGAACAATGCCTCGCCTGAAAACATTCTTCCAAATGCTTTTCCGATTCCTCCATTTGATGTAGTTTCCATCTTCATGTTCGGAGACATCCAACTCATCGAGCCACGTTCTGTGATCATTTTCTCACCATTTTCCAGATAGCAGACTACCACCGGAAGTGTATCACCTTTGATTTCATATCTCATGTTTCATTCCTCCTAACGCATTCTTCTCAATATTTTGTCTAATCTAACAATACTATTCTTTTGCGTTATTTTCCAGTGCCTAAATTTTCTTCTTTTTCTCTCTCATCTCTAATTTAGGAAGTATGATCTCTGCTTTGAACAAATCTGCTTCTGTTGTAATATTCAAGTTTCCATGCTGCAGCTGTGCAAAGCTCTTGGCAATTGCCAGGCCAAGTCCAGATCCTTCGGTATTTCTTGAAGAATCTCCTCTTACAAAACGGTCCGTGATCTCCTCTGTATTGAAATTCAATTCCCCTGCGGAAACATTTTTCATAAAAATCTGCACGTCATCCGGCCGCTCATTCATTTCTATATAAACTCTCGTATGCGGCATTGCGTATTTTGTAATATTAACAATCAAGTTCTCAAAAATTCGATATGTTTTTTCACTATCCAGCCAGAGAACTACTTTGTCCTCCGGAAGTTTCCAACGGAATTCCAGATGTGCTTCTCTAATCTTTTCCTCATTCTCAAGCTCCGCCTGACGGATCAGTCCTACGAGATCTACCTTCATATAATTCATCTGGATTGTCTTACTTGCCGCCTTACTCATCTCAAAGAGATCCTCGATCAAGGCTTTCAGACGAAGCGATTTTCTCTCAAGTACTTCTGTATATTCTTTTCTCTTTTCTTCATCTTTTTCATTCTTTAAAAGGTCAATGTAAGTGATGATCGCGGTCAGCGGAGTACGAAGATCATGAGAAACATTTGTCACAAGCTCTGTCTTCATACGCTCATTTTTCACTTCTTCATCTACTGCCTTCTTAAATCCACTCTGAATCTTCTTTAATTCATCCTGAATCGGACGGAAGATTCCGACATCACCTTCGATTGGAAGATCTAGCTGTCCTTCTGCAAGCTGATTTGTTGATTTAAGTCAGAAGCTGATATTTCTTCTTGATTCCATTTAGCACTTTCTTCATTACAAAGAATAAAAATGATAGAATAAACAATTAATGGTATCAGTCCTATGCTGTAAGAAAATAATTTCACTACTAAGAGCAGAAGAAAGTTCAAAATCACGATTCTGAGAATTCCTTTATTTCCTTTATCACGCAAGTCTGTCTGAAGAATTGCTTCATATTGATGATGAACAAATTTTCTGATGTCTTTCCATGCCTTCTTCAGCAAATGTCCCTTTTCCTGTACTTCTTCTCGGTTTTTCTTCACCCAGTAAATAAGCATTCCTACGATTGTGTGTTCTTTCCAGTAATTTCTTCTATCTGTAAATATAAGTCGAAGACTCTCTGCCACGCAGAAGAAAACTCCCAGCAGGCAGAACCAGATGATCCAGTTGATTCCAAGCATACTGATCGTATTCCACATAATATTTACAGACGGATGATAGTTCTCAAATGACCAGTGTACTAATTCCGCAAATGCCGAATAACCTATACCCAATGCAGAAATCCCCAGAATCACTGCAAGTTCGAATGGCATATGGAATAATTTCCCTTCGTATCTTCCAACTTTTGGAATACATGGAAGAAAGAACGCTACAAACAGAACTCCTAAAAAGAAGAGTGCAGCAGAACTCCAGAACATGGAATAATTATATTCTACATACTCATCCTCCTCCTGATTTGCAGAAATGAATTCATCATAATTTGCATCTGTCATTCCATAGACGATACTGATTCCATCTGTTTGCTTTTCATCCTCAATCAAATCCTCCAGATCTGCGTCCATACAATAATAGGACAGATCTTTCTCCACATCGTACGCTTCTTCCGGCGACAGTTTCGTACCGCTAACTGTTACATTTGACATTGTTCCGGATGTGCCATACTTATATTCGATTTTGAGAACATAAGAATTATCTGACTTCAAAGCCTCGTTTGTCTGGTCGTCATTTCCTGCAAGCAAGGGATTCCCTTCTTTGTCAAAGATCTGATAATCCATATATTTTTTAAAAAGAGAGAATGCACTGTCTGACATTAATTCCATCTGTTCCGATGCATCCATCGCATCTGTGACCTCGCTATAGAGAAGGCGATTTCCTGTCGCAAGGGAATAGTCCATTCGCTCAATACACTCTTCAACATCATCTTCTACTGTAAATGTTGATGCGATATTTTTTCTTACCACATAATAACTTTCCACAACACCTGCTGCGAATAAGCTAAGAATTACTATCGTTATAATTGTTCTTATCTTACGGTTGCTTTTCAAGTTTGTATCCAACTCCCCACACCACCTTTAAATATTTTGGTTTCTTCGGATCGATTTCAATCTTCTCCCGAATATTTCTTACGTGTACCATGATCGTATCTGTATTAATTGCCTTTTCCTGCCATACTCTTTCGTAAATCTCTTCGGATGAAAAGACTCTTCCCGGATTCTTTGCCAAAAGAAGCAGAATCTTGTATTCGATCGGAGTTAATTTCACCGGATTGCCATCCATTGTGACTTCTACCGTATCCTCATTAATCTCAAGTCCTCCGATCACATGTACATTTTCCTGTGGTGTGAGCTTCTCCAGAAATCTGCGGTAACGTCTCAGCTGGGAATTCACACGGGCCATCAGTTCCATCGGTGTAAACGGCTTTGTCACATAATCATCCGCTCCGATGTTGAGCCCTGTGATCTTATCAACTTCCTCTGATTTTGCTGACAACATGATTACAGGAAAATCGTATTTCTCGCGCAACTTCATCGTCATACGAATTCCATCCATACGTGGCATCATGATATCAATGATTGCAGATGGATTTCTTCCTTCTCAAGGACTTCTAATCCTTCGATGCCGTCTGCTGCCTGAAACACCTTATACCCCTGACTCTGCAGATAAATCTGTACACCTTCTCTGATCTCTTTGTCATCCTCTACAATTAATACGTGATTGATCTCCATTTTGTTTCCTCCTAAAAAAATAACCTCCTTTATCTATCTACAGAATACTCTGTAAATCTAAAGGAGGCTTTTATATGTTTCAAAAGATTTTCTTAAGCTTACTATAGCTTTTTCAAAAATATTGGTCTCTTAGTTCTCTGCATTCTGCTCTCTGAAGAAAATCTGACCCGTAGAAGCGTCCATTCCGTCCACAATCGCCAATGACTCCAGCTGAAATCCAAGGTTACGGATGATTCTTCCGCCTGACTGGAATCCTTTCTCAATTGCAATTCCGATACCTTCTACTGTAGCTCCTGAAGACTGAACGATCTGGATCAGTCCCTGTAGTGCACATCCGTTTGCAAGAAAATCATCAATAATAAGTACATGATCATCCTCTGAAAGGAATTTCTGTGAAACGATCACATTATTCTTACACTTATGTGTGAAAGATTCAACCTCTGCTACATACATCTCACCGTCTAAATTGATGCTCTGAGACTTCTTTGCAAATACGACCGGTACATCAAAGTGTTCTGCTACGATACAGGCGATTCCTATACCGGAAGCTTCGATCGTAAGAATCTTGTTGATGTTCTTGTCAGCAAATCTCTTCTTGAATTCTGCACCCATCTGATTCAAAAGTTTAATGTCCATCTGATGATTCAGGAAACTGTCAACCTTGAGAACATTGCCCTCTTTTACAATACCATCTTTTACAATTCTTTCTTCCAAAAAATTCATCTTTCTACCTCTTCCTCTGTGATTTCCCCAAAATGTGTTACTGCTCAGTGTAACCCCAAAAATATTTCTTAAAGTATAGCACAACTCCATATAAGAAACAACGTTAACAAGACGAAAAAATAGTACAAAAATAATTCTAAAAAAGCACTTTCCTTATCCGGTTTATCAAAACCGAATCGCAGGAAAATGCTTTGCGCTATTTCTGTACAACTATGATTCTGCCCTCCGAAATTTGGGCAACAAAAAAGCGGGTGATGGGAATCGAACCCACGTATCCAGCTTGGAAGGCTGGTGTTCTACCATTGAACTACACCCGCATAGGAATATTTAATTTGTTGTATAATGCCCAGTTCCGGAATCGAACCAGAGACACACGGATTTTCAGTCCGTTGCTCTACCAACTGAGCTAACTGGGCTTGTCTCACAACAAAAGTTATTCTACACGATTTGTCTGTTGATGTCAATATTAAAATTGAGAAAAATTGGATAGTTACAATAAACAAGAAATGTAGTATTAAAAACTATATAAAATAGAAAATAATATAATTTTACCTTGACATGAATACCATAAAGGATTACTATGTATATATGTTTGATTATCAAATAATTTGAATATCAAACAGAAAAACGGAATTTATACATGTTCGGAGGTACATATTATGTTGAGAGAACTGAGAATCGGAGATATGGTTGCAAAGCTTCCTATCATTCAGGGAGGCATGGGAGTTGGAGTGAGTCTTAGCAGACTGGCCGGAGCTGTTGCTAAGGAGGGTGGTGTAGGAGTGATTTCCACCGCGCAGATTGGCTTTGAGGAGCCGGAGTTTGAAAAGGACCAGGCAAAGGCTAATCTGATAGCTATCAAGAAGCATATTAAGAAAGCAAAGGAGCTTGCCTGTGGACATGGAATGGTAGGAGTCAATATCATGGTGGCTTTAAAGCATTACAAGGAGCATGTTCTGGCTGCGGTTGAAGCAGGTGCTGATGTTATTATAAGTGGGGCAGGACTTCCAATGGAACTGCCTGAGCTGGTCGATGAAAAGTCACATACAAGGATTGCTCCGATTGTTTCTTCAAAGAGAGCAGCAAATCTGATTCTTAAAATGTGGGCACACAGATACAACCGCACAGCGGACTTTATTGTTATCGAGGGACCAAAGGCCGGAGGACATCTGGGATTTTCCAATGAACAGCTTGCAGATATGGAGCATATGGATTATGACAGCGAGATTAAGGAGATTATCAGCTGTGCAAAGACATATGAGGAGAAGTTTAAAAAGCACATTCCGGTAATTGTAGCAGGCGGAGTGTTTACACATGAGGATGTCATGCACTGCATGGAGCTTGGAGCCGACGGAGTGCAGGTGGCGAGCCGTTTTGTGGCGACAGAGGAGTGTGACGCATCGGATGCCTATAAGCATGCTTATCTGAACGCGAATGAGTCTGATGTGCAGATTATACAAAGCCCTGTAGGAATGCCGGGGCGTGCTGTCAGAAATGAGTTTATCAGGGGATTGGAAAAGGAAAAGCAGCATATCACAAAGTGCTACAATTGTCTTGAGAAATGTAACCCTGCAACAGTGCCATACTGTATTACGAAGGCACTGATTGCAGCGGTTAAAGGAGATATGCAAAACGGTCTGGTATTCTGCGGTGCCAATGTGGGCCGCATAAACCGGATGACTACGGTCCACGAGCTTATGAGTGAGCTTGTGGGAGCATAGGCAGTACATCCTCACAGTAGCAGCGAAGCACTTCACCTACACTCCATGCCTGTGCATAGCAGCCACGGCCGTTGTGAGGGGCATCGCCGTCAAATATCTCGCATATTGAGCCGATACAGTTGTTGAGCAGATGCTCCCTTACAGGGTCAAGCAGTTTGTCAGCGCATAAAGCGGTCGCCTTCGTGCGGCCGTTTACCTTTACATAGGCACTGATAAAACCACCGAGCAGAAAGCCCCAGGCTGTTCCCTGATGATAGGCGTGGTCGCGCTTTGAGAGAGAGCCAATGTAAATCGGATGGTAATCCTTGTGGTCAGGATCGAGAGAACGCAGTCCGCAGCCTACGTACAGCTTATCCGTTACCGTATCTACAATTGCTTTTTCTACGCTCCTTGTCAAGCATGGTAAATGGCAGGCTTACGGCATAAATCTGGTTTGGACGGATTGTATCGTCATCCTCGTCAACCACATCATACAGGCAGCCTGTGTTTTCATTCCAGAAGCGCTTGTTGAAGGAAGTCTTTACAAGAGAAGCAAGCTGTCTGTAGCTTTCATCGTTATCGTTAAACTTAGCCTGAAGCATATCCATGGTGCACAGTGCGTTGTACCACAGTGCATTTATCTCGACAGGCTTGCCGTGACGAGGCGTAGCAACCCAGTCACCGACACGCACATCCATCCATGTTACCTGGTCGAGTCCGCTTCCGGCATGAATGAGCCCGTCCGTGTCCATATATATGGAAAAATCAGTGTCCTTTTTTATAAGTAGATATGATATCCTTTAAGCATGGATAAATATCCTTCTTTATAAATTCATAGGCATCGGGAGTGGCCACATATTCAAGATATTTGTAGACAGCATAAAAATACCACAGTGATGCATCTACAGTATTGTAGAGAGGCTCAAGTCCGCTGTCCGGGAACATATTCGGGATGAGCCCGTCCTTACAGTACTTGGCAAAGGTCAGTAGTATATCGTGAGCTTTTTCAAAACGGCCGGTGCAAAGTGTCAGGCCGGTGTATGAAATCATAGTGTCACGGCCCCAGTCTGTAAACCAAGGAAGTCCGGCGAGCACAGTGTCATAGCCTGTTGACTGTCTGTATGCGATGAACTGGTTTGCGGCCACAGTAAGCTTCACGGCAAAGTCATCAGTGAAGCCGCTTCTTTTAATCAGCTCGTCGGTGTAGTCAAGCTGCGCACGTAATATTTCAAAAGCACTTTCGTTATCAGAAACAAGGTGTTTGGCGAAGACAGTGCCTGAGTTGTCATTACCGGCTTCAAGCGGTACGATATCGCACATTATAGAAAAATGCATTGATTCACCGGCAGGAATATCCACACTCACGTCATATGGGCAAAATGCACAGTCGAGGCCGGGCACTTCATTGTCCACCTCGGTCTGAGCCTCAAGATCACAGATATATTTGTTGTCTCTTTCAATAAGCTCTCCGCCTGAAAAAGCAATGCGGATACAGTGGTCATCCTGAGCTTTTGGAATGAGGGTAAAGCCATGCTCCTGCTTTTGAACCCCGAATTTTAATGAATCGACGGTGGAACTTTCAGAGTGCTCACGGAAGTTCATAAGAGGCGTGATCAAAAGCTTAGCCGCTTCGCCTTTGTTTTGAACCTCATATGCCACGGCAGCGAGATTTTTTCCCTGTGCCAGTGCGATGTGCTTTTTTATGGTGATATCACCGGCCTCATATGTAAAGCATATGGTTCCGTCGTATGTGAACTCTCTTATATATTGGATGCCGTCTGTGTGGCATCCGCCCTTGAACTGGTCACTTGAGAGATCATAGGTGTGGCCGTCTGTGACTATTTTTTCGTTTGTCTTTGAGAAGCAGACGTATCTTTGCACAGGAGCATGAAGGCTTGCAATCAGATAGCCCTGATGCGTACGGTTTATCGCACCGGTGACTGAACCGCCGGCATATCCGCCAAGGCCGTTGGTTAAAGCCCACTCCCTTCTTATGTTGTTTTTGAAATCGTTTTGTACTTTTATGTTAAATTGCATCGTAATCCCCCGAAATTTCACTAAAATTTTATAATATTTTAACATATAACTGTGAAAAAATCTATACGAAACGGCAAAAATCTGTTATCATTATAAAGATATATATTTTCAATATGCAAAGGAGAATTATAATGGAAGTATTTACATTGATTGCACGTAAAAAAAATGTGGCGCTGGTATTTGTTTCGTACCTGCTTGTGGCTCTTGCTGCGATAAGTCTTCTGACTATCTGCATCGGCTTTGCACCGGGTATTTTATTTGCAGTAGTATTTGGACTTATTGCATATCTTATGATAATGGCACAGAACACCGAGTTTGAATATTCATATTTTGACGGAGAGCTGCGTTTTGACCAAAAATTAAAAACAAGAGCCGCAGAAAGCGTCTTGGAATATACAGCATGGAGTCTGTAGCAGCAATCGCACCGGCAGGAGACAGAAGCGTATACAATTACGAGAATGGAAATGAGCTCAAGGAAATAGACTATACCTCAGGTCAGAAGGATGTACCTTATTATGATATCGTCATCAAATCGCCTGAAGAGAATGTGCTTATAAAGGCGGAGCTTGATGACAAGTTCCTCACAGAGGTGGAGAAAAAATACAGATCAAAGGTTAAAAGAAGAGAGGAGTAATTACTCCTCTCCTTCCAAATGGTACATTTTGGATTTTGTTTTGCCGACATCGTGGGCAGAGATTCTCTTTATAGTCATATGGCAGAGGACTTTTACAGTTTTCACATACTTTTGTGTTGGTGTTAAAAAGACTTTTAGGATTATCCATGGGTGCCGCCTTAAGCTTGTTTTATTCACTATATCATAACAGATTTTATAAAGAAAGTAGGGACTTTTATAATGTCAATTGCAGTTTTCGATTCAGGAGTCGGCGGAATAAGCGTCTTAAAGAGCCTGGTTGAAGTGATGCCTAACGAAGATTTTATATATTACGGTGATTCAGCAAATGCGCCTTATGGTACAAAAACACTTGAGCAGGTGCGAGCTTTGACCTGTGAGCATGCAAAGAAGCTGATTTTAAATCAGCATGCAAAGGGGCTTGTTGTCGCATGCAATACAGCCACCAGCGCGGCAGTGCGTATATTAAGAGAGCAATATCCCGATGTTCCTATCGTAGGGATAGAGCCTGCAGTCAAGCCTGCGATGCTTTTTATGGAAAATCCGAGAGTGCTTGTGATGGCTACACCTATGACTATCAGGGAGGAAAAACTTAAAAAGCTTATGGACAGATACAGACACTTGGGTGAGATTATTCCATTGCCTTGTCCGGGGCTTATGAATTTCGTTGAGAGAGGTGACTTGTACGGTGATGATGTGAGACAGTATCTCGAGGAACTTTTGTATTCATATTCGCATAATGAGATAGATGCGGTTGTGCTGGGATGCACACATTATCCGTTTGTCAGAAAAATGATACAGGATGTGCTTGGAGATAGGGTGCGTGTGTTCGATGGAGGAAACGGTACAGCGCGTGAGATGAAAAGACGTCTCGCAGAAAAAGGTCTGCTGACAGACAGCACCGCTGCAGGTATTGTGGATTTTCAAAACAGCCTGACCGGTCAGAGCCACGAAGATAAAATACAGCTCTGTAAGGCGCTTTTTAACAAAAAAATTTAGTTGTTATTTACAGAATATTACAAATCTAAAAAAAGTATAAAATAATCACGACTTTTTTAATAAAATATTTCTAAAATGTACATTGTTAGGACATAATTACCACATATACTTGTTCTTGTAAGAGGAACAAAACCTTTTACATTATTCCCTTTTTATTAATAAACATTTTCATAACTAAACTCCTCGAGAAAGGATCGCGTTGTTACCGCGTGTAACATCGCGGTCCTTTCTCACGTTTTGCATGCAGGCTGCGGAGCCGCAGCCTTACTGTTTTAGTTATGCATAACGCTTCCACATATATCGTTCAGCACACACATGTCACAGTGCGGTGTGGTTCGGGCAGTGCATACGGCGCGTCCATGATCAACCAGCCTGTGGCAGAAGTCATTGCTCTCCTCGGGTGGGATGATTTTCCAAAGCTCCATCTCCACTTTTTTTTGGGTCTTTTTATTCCATCTACAAGTCCTATACGGTTGCAAAGGCGTATGCAGTGTGTGTCGGTGACGATGGCAGGCTTGCCGTACACATCACCCATAATCAGGTTGGCACTCTTTCTGCCGACTCCCGGCAGCTTCAGTAGATCGGTCATATTGTCAGGCACAAGACCGCCAAAATTATCGCGAAGCATTCTCATGCAGGCACTTATATCACGTGCCTTACTCTTTCCCAGGCCGCATGGACGTACAATTTCTTCTATGTCGGAAACATCAGCATCAGCGAGAGCCTCGATTGAAGGATATTTTTTGAACAAATCCACCACGACTACATTTACGCGGGCATCAGTGCACTGGGCTGCGAGCCTGACTGATACGAGGAGCTTCCATGCCTCGTCGTACTCAAGAGTGCAATCGGTGCGGGGATATGCGGTTTTTAGTCTTTTTATACTTCAATGGCTTAATTTTTCTTTGTCATATGAGCCTCTTATATTTGTTTGTAACTATTAAGAACCATCCCACGCACATTCGACAAAACCGCACGATACTCGTGCTTTG
>ENA-OQJY01000086-OQJY01000086.1-human-gut-metagenome-genome-assembly--contig:-NODE-86-length-13269-cov-2.165424_pt1 | contig 13269 bp, 16 predicted proteins | sample MGYA00242643_ERZ504788 | MGnify/ENA primary metagenome ERZ504788 (study PRJEB26092, sample SAMD00036361) | human gut metagenome | host: Homo sapiens | study: EMG produced TPA metagenomics assembly of...
ATTTATATTTATATTCTTATCATGGGCGGTATCTCTTATTTCATCCGCGTACTGCCGATGACCTTGATTCGAAAACCTTTGAAGAACCAGTTTCTTCAGTCCTTTCTATACTATGTACCTTATGTCACACTAGCAGTGATGACATTCCCGGCAATCCTTCATGCCACACAGTCTCCAATCTCCGGAGCCCTCGCTCTTATTGTTGGAGTGTGGCCGCATGGTGCGGTGCAGGACTGCTGCCGGTCGCAGTTCTTTGCTGCGCAGTTGTATTTATTGCAGAGCTTTTCTTGTAGAGTGATCTTATAGATTTTAGTAACTGTCGATGCCCTTTTTTCTGCCATTGATGCTTTTTTCGCTACCGTCGATGCCCTTTTTCGTTTGGCGAAATGAATTTTCTTAATTTTCTGACATTTAACACAATTTCTTCAAAAAGTCTAACGCAAAAATATCAAAAAAGGGGTTGCATTTTTCTGTAGCTTTGATATAATAACCATGTTGTTTGAAACAAGCAACAAACAAAACTCAAGTAATGCGGAATGGTGTAATTGGCAGCACAGCAGACTCTGACTCTGTTAGTAGGGGTTCAAGTCCCTTTTCCGTAGCTGGGAATTTGCTTCGGCAAGTTCCCTATTTTATCGGAGTGTGGCTCAGTTTGGTAGAGCGCTACGTTCGGGACGTAGAGGTCGCAAGTTCGAATCTTGTCACTCCGATGTTTTAAGAGATTACAATTTGTAATCTCTTTTTTTGTATATTAGGATTATAGTCTCTTTGTTGTTACAGATGCGTTGACCAAAAATCTTAAAATGAAAGTTTAGTCAACGCATTCTAATCAAATCTTTATTTCAGCTCTCCATCAAATACAACAGTTGCCGGCCCTGTCATATAAACCGTGTTCTTCTCCTGATCCCACTGAATCTCCAAATCTCCGCCAAGAAGCTTTACAGTTACTTCATCTTCTGTCAATCCATTCAGAATACAGGAAACAGCTACAGCACATGCTCCTGTTCCGCAGGCAAGTGTCTCCGCAGATCCTCTCTCCCAAACACGCATCTGTACAGTATGTCTATCCAGTACTTTTACAAACTCTGTGTTCACACGTCTTGGAAATCTCTCATGGTTTTCGAATTTTGGTCCGATTTCTTCAATCGGAAGATTATCAACATCATCTACATAAACAACTGCGTGCGGATTTCCCATAGATACGCAAGTCATATGATATTCTTTTCCATCCACAAGAATCGGTTCATCTACAGCTTTATCTCCCTCAGCCACAACTGGAATTTCTGCTGGTGTCAAGATTTGGCTTCCCATATCAACTCGAACCTTCGCAACTTTTCCATTTTCTACGAAAAGCTGAAGTGTTTTGATTCCTGCTAAAGTCTCAACTGTAATCTCTGTTTTGTCAGTCAGGCCGTAATCATACATATATTTTCCAACACAGCGAACTCCATTTCCACACATTTCTCCTCTAGAGCCATCCGCATTATACATGGCCATCTCACAGTCTGCCACTTCCGACGGACAGATCAGGATCAGTCCATCAGATCCTATTCCAAAATGTCTGTCACTCACCTGGATTGCCAACGCTGATGGATCTTCTACCTTCTCTTCAAAACAGTTTACATACACATAATCATTTCCAATTCCCTGCATTTTTGTAAATTTCATTCTCTTCTCCGTTCCACTGTCATCACTGACAGTCCTCTCATTTGTTATTGTTTACAGCACTTCTTATTCGTTACTGTTAACAGCTGCCTCTTATTCATTCATAATTGTCAACACCATCTGTGCTGTTTCGAGCATATTGGTCCCACTTTCCATACTGCTCTTCTGTAAATATCGATGTGCTTCCTCTTCTGACATGTTATTTCGTTCTATCAGAAGCGCTTTCGCCTGATCGATTATCTTTCTCTGAGAATCGTCTCTCTTTCGTATCGTTTCTCTGCGCTTTCTTCTCTTCCTGCTCTGTGTCTGCTGAATCATTTCAACGGTATTTACCAAATCATAAACTTTGATTGGGAGTGGAAGTCCTACAACCCCATCCGGCAGTCCATCCATCCACTTATCCGCTGAAGCCACCAAAAGCATATCAAACGTATCCGGAAGAGATTCTCGTAAATCTGTATACTGCATATCTTGAAACCGATAACCACACACGACAATTCCATCGTTCCAGTTATCAGCATACTGCAAAACCTTAGCTCCTGTCAAACATACCGCAGATACTTCAATACCCGCACGAACCAAACTATTACGGATATTTACTGCATTTTCCCTCTTTGGGAAAACGACAATAATGTTACTCATATCTGCTCACCTCTTCCGCTAACTACTCTTCTATCAATCTATTTTCTATAAAATGTTCTATACCAACATATGCGGTCTCTAAATGCCCAATGCCAGGATACCTGAACTACAGCCTGTAAAGATAATGATTAATCTCCCAGTCTGTCACCTGCATACAATATTCTTTATATTCTTTCTTATTTGCTTTGATGATCTTCTCGGCAAGCTCTTTCCCTAATACGCTGATCAACAGTTCATCTTTCTCAAGCTCTGCTGTAGCAGCCCCAAGAGTTCTCGGCAGTTCTTCCACTTGAAGTTCATCTCTTCTTTCCTGCGTCATCTTCTGAATGTTTTCATCAATATTCTTCGGAGGCATAATCTGATTCCTAATTCCGTCCAATCCGGCTTTGAGAAGTACTGCAAGCGCCAGATATGGATTCGCCGTAGCGTCCGGACTACGAAGTTCCAGTCTTGAATTGTCTCTTTCTCCATAGACACACGGATCAAAGGTCCTCTTGTCTTAGCTGACCACCCCATATAAACAGGTGCTTCATACCCCGGCACAAAACGTTTATAAGAATTGATCGTCGGATTTGTAATACAGGTGATTGCCTTCATATGTTTCATCAAGCCACCAATAAAATAATATCCTTCCTGGCTGAGTCCATTTTCATCCTCCGCGTTATAAAATGCCTTTGTCCCATCGTTTTTACATAAAGACAAATTAATGTGCATTCCTGACCCGTAAGTCTCACTCTTCGGCTTTGGTCATAAATGTCGCGTGCAGACCGTGTCGTTTTGTCGATTGTCTTGACAACCATCTTAAATGTCATCAGATTATCTGCTGTAATCATCGCCTCATCGTAGTGAAAGTCGATTTCATGTTGCGCCGGCGCAATCTCATGATGTGAGGAAATAATCTCAAACCCCATATCTTCTAATGTTAAGATCATATCTCTTCTCGCATTTTCTCCAAGATCCAATGGCCCTACATCAAAATATCCTCCCTGCTCGTGAGTTACTGTTGTCGGGCTACCGTCATCATCTGTATGGAAAAGAAAGAACTCGCATTCCGGGCCGACATTCATCGTATATCCCATCTCTTTCGCCTCCGCAACAGCCTTTCTGAGTACATAACGCGGATCGCCTTCATACGGTGTTCCATCTTTTTTATACACATCACAGATCAGTCTTGCAACTTTTCCCTGCTGTGGTCTCCATGGAAAGATTTCAAATGTACTCAAATCCGGATATAAATACATATCTGATTCTTCCTCATCTGCAACCCCTTCCAAGGAAGAAACATCAAACATACAGCGGTTATCCAATGCTTTTTCAAGCTGTCCTACTGTTACCGCCATATTTTTCATCGTTCCAAAAATATCTGTAAACTGCAATCTGATGAAAGCGACATCTTCTTCCTCTACTATGTGAAAAATATCATCTCTTGTATAGTTATGCATTATTTTTCGACCTCCTTTATCATAAACTGATACGATAAAAGGGCGTTCTCCACCTAAGTTGGAAACGCCCTTGTTTCTGTGTTACATTATATCGACTGACTGTTTTCTTGTCAATTATTTCTGAATCAGTTCAAGAACTTCTTCTTTTACAGGCATTGCTTTGATCGCACCCTTCTTTGTTGTTACAAGTGCTGCTGCCGCATTCGCAAATGTCAGCATCTCTCCTAACTGTTCCTCTGTCAGATTCTCAAAATCATGATCAACCAGATAATTCAAAGAACTTCCACAGAAAGTATCTCCTGCACCGGTTGTCTCAATTGCTTTCACTGAAAATCCTGGTCTCTCTACGCGCATGCCTTTGTAATAAGCTCTGCTTCCGTCTTTTCCCATAGTCAGAAGAATCAGCGGAATATTGTATGTCTCCTGCAGATATGCGATTCCCTCATCATAGTCTTCCTTACCGGATACAAACTGAATTTCATTATCAGAGATCTTCAGGATATCACATTTTCCAAATCCATACTCCATCTGCTCTTTTGCAAGATCAAGAGAACTCCACAACGGCGGTCTCAGATTTGGATCAAAGGATACAAGGCAACCATTTGCTTTTTGCTGTTTCTACCGCTTTCTTTGTTGCTTCACGCACACCGTCATGTGTCATAGAAAGTGTTCCGAAATGAAAGACTTTTGTATCTTTTACTACTTCTGGATTCACTTCATCTGCTGTAAGCATCATATCTGCCCCCGGATTACGGTAAAATGAGAACTCTCTGTCTCCATCTGGGAATGTATGTACAAACGCAAGTGTTGTATTCACATTTTCATCAACCATCAGATTGGAGGCATCGATTCCGGCTTCCGTAATCGTATCTCTTAATAACGTTCCAAACTGATCTTTTCCAACTTTCCCTATAAATGCTGTCTTCTTTCCCATCTTGTTCAGAAGCGCCAGCACATTACACGGTGCACCTCCCGGGCAAGCCTCAAACATATTGTTTCCCTGTTCGCTTTGTCCATTCATTGTAAAATCAATCAGAAGTTCTCCTAATGCGATTACATCATATTTCTTTGCCATGAAGTTCTCCTCCTATTTCTTGTCTTATTACTTTGTCTTATTGCTTGTCTTAATTAAAATATACTAACTCTTCAATTGGTTCTGCAGGCTCAATATTCTCTGCCTCAAGCACCGGTCCTTCTCCGCCATATACAGACAGATTCGCATAACGCACTTTTGCACGAATCTTCACCCAGTCTCCCGCATTCAGCTTCGGCGCATAAGCGCTTCTGCAAACATATCCAAGGAAAGATGTATCATCTGCACAGCAAGTCATTGCCATACGCCCCGGATAGAATACCTTAGACGGAAATGCTTTTGGTTTCATAACCTTTGCAACAAATTCTACAACTTTTCCTTTATAGCGCTCCGGATGCTCCTGCATATCAATATACCAGATACCATAATCTTCTCTTGGAATCTCAATCACAGGTGCTTTGAGATCATATGGTACTTCGTCTTCAAAGATATTGTCTACCTCACCGTTCTCATCCTCAAAGATTACTTCTGCCTGAGGGCTTACAACCTTAACACTTCTGCGGTATCCTGCCAACGGTTTCTTATCCTCGCAACGGTTGAACAGAACAAGCTCTGCGCCCTTTACCATCTCTACAAACAGTGGTTTTAAGTTTGTCAGATACATCTGAAAAGTACTTGCATCTACCGTTGTGATCTTCTGCTCAATAGCCCAGCCTGCCGGAAGCTTCATCTTCTCAAATTCACTCACCTGCCACATACCGTTATACTCGATAACCACACGTTCCGGCTTGTGCTTCTTATTCATCTCTTCCAGCCATTCTTCTGTCAGATCTTCTTTATCTTCTACAGTCTCAATAATGACACCATACTTCAGCAATTCTCTCGGATCATACTCTTCTTCTCCCTCTTCACAAAGAATCAGAAGTGTCTTACCGTCGATCTGGAAGTAGTCCTGTGACAATGTAAAATTCAGAAACTGTGTCTTTCCACTATCAAGAAAACCTGTCATCAGATAAACCATAACATCTGGCTCTTTCTTCATATCTATCTCCATTCCGTCTCCCTTTCGCAGAAGACATCTGTTATTACATAATGCTACGTAGCCCCCCTATGGGGTACTGCTTTGCTTATCCTTTTTATTTCAGCTTAAATAATTCTGCAAGCTTGTCTTCGTTAAGCTCTGCTCCGATCACACAGATTCTTCCTGTGTATTCCGGTGCTCCTGTTCTTACTTCATGTTCCTCTGGAACCATATCAAAGTAAATCCACTCACCGTCTGCACCTGCAACCATTCCTTTTGCACGGAGTACATTTCCGTAAGAGCCGTCCTCTTCAAGAGTCTTCAGAATTGCACTGACCTCATCCTTTGTATAAGTATGAATTGTCTCTTTACCCCAGCTTGTGAATACCTCATCTGCATGATGATGACCCTCATGATCGTGGTGATGATGGTGTCCACAGCCGCAGCTGCACTCTCCATCATGATGATGGTGCTCATGCTCTTCATGATCATGGTGATGATGCTCGTGCTCACACTCTTCATGATCGTGATGATGATGCTCATGGTCGCACTCTTCATGGTCGTGATGGTGATGCTCATGATCATGTTCTTCATGGTCGTGGTGATGATGCTCGTGCTCATGCGCTTCGTGATCATGGTGATGATGCTCGTGATCGCACTCTTCGTGATCGTGGTGGTGATGATGTTCATGATCATGTGCTTCCTTGGCTACTTCTGCGAGTAACTCATCTTCAAGAGATTTGCTTGATTCCATTGTTTCAAGAATCTTCTCGCCCGGAAGCTGCTCGATCGGTGTTGTGATGATTGGAGCTTTTTCATTCAGTTCTCTTAACAGTGCAACACTTTCCTGAATCTTCTCCGGTTTTGCTTTATCTGTACGGCTTAAATAACTGCACCTGCATATTCAATCTGGTTGCTGAAAAATTCCCCAAAATTCTTACGGTAAATCTTACACTTTGTTACATCTACAACTGTTGTAAAACTATTAAGTTCTGCATCGATTTCACCCTGAACATCCTGTACAGCCTTGATTACATCAGAAAGCTTTCCGACTCCTGATGGCTCAATCAGAATACGATCCGGATGATAAGTATCTACAACCTCATGAAGAGATTTCCCAAAATCTCCAACCAGTGAACAACAGATACATCCTGAATTCATCTCACGAATCTCAATTCCTGCTTCCTTCAAAAATCCACCGTCAATACCGATCTCTCCAAATTCATTCTCAATCAATACAACCTGCTCTCCCTTGTATGCGTCAGAAAGAAGTTTCTTAATTAAAGTTGTCTTTCCTGCTCCAAGAAATCCTGAAATAATGTCAATCTTTGTCATTTTTCTCTTCTCCTTTTTCTATCATTTATTTCAAATCCAATTCAACCGGGCAATGATCCGATCCCATAATATCTGTCAGAATCTTTGCATCTTCCAGTCGGTTCTTTAAACTATCTGAGACACAGAAGTAGTCTATACGCCAGCCTGCATTCTTCGCTCTGGCACTGAAACGATAAGACCACCAGGAATAAATTCCTGTCTGCTCCGGATAAAAGTACCGGAATGTATCAATAAATCCGGCATCCAGAAGTTCAGTAAACTTCTGTCTTTCCTCATCCGTAAATCCTGCATTTTTACGGTTAGTCTTCGGATTCTTAAGATCAATCTCTTTGTGTGCTACATTCATATCTCCGGTCACAATCACCGGTTTTGTCTCTTCTAACTTCTTCAGATAATTGCGGAAGTCATCCTCCCACTTCATTCTGTAATCTAACCTTGCCAGCCCATTCTGAGAGTTCGGTGTATACACTGTAACGAAATAAAACTCTTCAAATTCACAGGTGATCACACGTCCTTCCTGATCATGCTCCTCAATACCGATTCCGTAACTCACCGACAATGGTTCTTTCTTTGTAAACACGGCTGTTCCGGAATACCCCTTCTTCACAGCATAATTCCAATACTGATGATAGCCTTCTAATTCCAGATTTAGCTGTCCTTCCTGCATCTTCGTCTCTTGAATACAGAAGATATCCGCATCTGCCTCATGAAAGAAATCAAGAAATCCTTTCTGTACACAGGCACGAATACCATTTACATTCCATGATATTAATTTCAATCTGCTGCATCCTCCCTTTCAAGAGTGTTGCTGTTCACCGTTCATTAGCCAACTTTTCTGTGAATAATCAGCAACTTTCCATAACCGAATCAATAATACACCTCATCAAGGAATAAACCTCTTGCAGGTGCTAAAAATCCAGCCTGACTTCTATCTTTTGATTTCAAAGGTTCCTTCACACTCTCTATGCTTCGTGCTCCGGTTCCAACTTCCAGCAAAGTTCCTGTCAAAATCCTTACCATATGGTAAAGAAATCCTGTTCCTTCATATTGAATACTGACTTTGCTTCCTTGTCCGCAAATCATTATAGCATAAATTGTTCTTTTTGTGGACTTTTCATCCTTTTTATCCGTATAGCCGGCAAACTCATACGTGCCAATCAACAATTGTGCTGCCTTTCTCATCGCATCTAAATCCAATTGCTGCGGAAAATGATATGTATATCGTCTCGTGAATACATCTGCTTTCTCTGCTAGATCAAGCTGATAAATGTATCTTTTTCCGACCGCACTTTTTCTCGCATGAAATCCATTCCTCACAAGCTCTGCATCTAAAATCCGAATATCTCCGGGTAATCTTGAATTTATCTTTTCTAGTAAAAAATCCATTCTCCACCTGACCAGAAAGAACTACTGTTGCAGTCTGTCCATTCGCATGAACACCTGCATCTGTTCGTCCTGAACCATCAATCTCCACTGGATATCCTGCCACTGACGAAATTGTTCGCTCCAGAATTCCCTGCAAAGTATTCTCTGTGTTTGCCTGTCTCTGCCATCCCTGATATGCAGTTCCGTCATAAGCAATTGTTAATTTATAAGTTCTCATTCTCGCCCCCGTGTAATATACTAACATTCTCCGAAAGATTGAAATTCGGTTATACTCACGAACAGAGTATAACCGATTTTTATATTTTAGAAATTTCTTCAATTCATCCATGAATGTATTCGCATCTTTGAACTCTCTGTAGACAGATGCAAATCTAACATATGCAACCGGATCCAATGCCTTCAGATTCTCCATAACAATTTCACCAATCTCACTGCTTGGGATTTCTTTCTCTTCACGATTAAAAATTGACAGTTCAATCGCATCAATTGTCTTTTGAATCTCTTCAGCCGGAACCGGACGCTTGTAGCATGCATTCAGAACTCCATTCTCTATCTTCGCTCTTTCATACTGTTCACGGTTATTATCTTTCTTAATTACAATCAGTGGGATCGTCTCTACCTTTTCATAAGTTGTAAAACGCTTACCACATTCATCGCAAGAACGTCTTCTTCTGATAGAACTATTATCCTCTGCTGGTCTGGAATCAATCACTCTTGTATCTGGATTGCCACAATATGGACACTTCATATAATCCACTCCGCCTTTCCACGTATCTTATTGCCTTCATTATACACAATGTCTAATATTTTTGCAAAAACTTTTCTTCTTTAATTTCCACAAGAATAATATCCGGTCCAATCTTCTTTATACATGCAAATGGTATCACATATTCGCTATCCGTTCCAAAGAATCCACAGAACTTTCCCGGCCCAGGAACAATCAATGCTTCTATCGCACCGGAGCATTCATTTATCTGCAGATCTACTACACCTCCAAGACACTTTCCATTACAGATGTTCACTACCTCTTTTTCTTTTAATTCACAGAATCTCATAGGCATTATTCCATGATTGCCGATACTTTCTCTTAACTATTCTATGCATGAAATCAGAATCTGTTGTATAATAAAACTCACATGAACATACCAGCTTGGAACATATTATTTATATAAGCTTGAATAAATTTCTTATTTATTTACAACACTAAAATTTGCACGATATCTTTGATTGGAATTGCTGTCCTGTCTTCCAACTCGACCGCTTTTTCATATTGTCTGATTCTTCTCACCTTCCCCTGAACAGTTCGATATTGACCACCTTCCTTCTTCTGGTCTGCACAGAAATACGTAATCTTCACATCCGGATTTGTTTCCCTATCGTCCTGTAATCGTTTCTTAAGATATTGTAAACTTTGATCTAACCGTTCCAGTTCCTCCTCATCCAGTTCTACTCTCTGCTCTGTAAGTCTTGCTTCTTCCTTCACGACCTCTTCGTATCCGGTCAATGCTGAAAACGGAGCGAACTGTGCCGCTCTGTCTATCAACGGCATTGGTGGATGAACAGAAGATACGTGATGTGGACAATCTAAAATATCATCATATTTATGCTTTGTGTCCGCCGATCTGTCTGTTTCTCTCAATAGTTGTCGCTCCTTCCTGCAGATTCATTCCCTTCAGCACTGCATTCTTTCCAAATTTCTTCTTGAGTTCAAGGACTGCCTGCTGCATGCTTCTCTCACGCTCCCGTTCTTCTTTTTCCCGCTGATTTTGTTCTTCCTTCGCTTGATAATCTGTAAAAAGATCCATCTGTTCATACGAGTCCGTCTCTGCAATCTCACATTCCTGTATCACATGATTCGCCACCAGTGATATCCTGCGTACAAGCAATTTAGGATCCACAATCCTTTGATACAGTTCTACCGTTGCATCCACAATTCTTCGCGTGGAAGACGTATACTCTTCCAAATTCATTGTTCCATGTGCATGCTTCGGAATCTTTCTCCCATAACGGTCTGTCTTTATCTCACCTCGATAATTTTTCTGAAATTCTGATTGTTTCAGATTTTCAATATCGTATCCTACTGTCAGTACAATTTGGTTAGTCACAAGACCTTTATCAACCAGATCCAATACCAGTAATTCTGTCATCTCCCGAACAATGAGACCTGCCTTTTCATAAGAATACGGACACTGCAATACCTGACCGGAACCGACACTGTTTGATGAAGGCCTGTAATTCTTAATTGCCTCCATCGTACACGGCTCCCATCCCCAGGCATGGTCAATCAGGAGTTCTGCATTCACGCCAAATAAACGATACAATAGTTCTTCATTGTAAAAACTCCTGTGCGCTTCCCATCGAACAGCGGGCAATATCCCCCATTGTATACAGACCATTCTCCTCCAGCTTCTTCGCATATCCTCTTCCCACGCGCCAGAAATCTGTCAATGGCCTGTGATTCCAAAGTTGTTCTCGATAACTTCGTTCATTCAGCTTCGCAATTCTCACTCCATCTTCATCAGGTTCGACATGTTTCGCCATAATATCCATTGCAATCTTTGCAAGATACAGATTCGTCCCAATCCCGGCAGTCGCTGTGATTCCAGTCTCATGAAGTACCTCTCGAATCATCTTCCTCGCCAGTTCTTCCGACGTGAGTCCGTAAGTTTTCAGATAGGAAGTTACATCAAGAAACACTTCATCTATGGAATAAACATGTATGTCTTCCGGCGCAATATATTTCAGATAGATTGCATAAATCCTGCGGCTGTACTCCATATAAAGAGCCATCCTTGGTGGCGCTGTCACGTAATCCAATGCCAGCTCCGGGTGTTTCCCTAATTCACGCTGGTCAGACGAACTTCCCTGAAATCTTCCACCCGGACTTCGATACCGTCTCGCCTCATTCACTTCCGCTACTTTCTGTACAACTTCAAACAAGCGGGCTCTTCCCGGAATCCCATAAGACTTCAGCGCCGGAGATACCGCCAGGCAGATAGTCTTCTCTGTACGGGTTACATCTGCCACGACAAGATTCACCTCCAACGGATCCAGACTCCCGTTCCACACATTCCACAGAAGACGTAAAAAGATTTCAGGTCAATTGCAATATAGGTGCGTTCTTTCATGGCATATTCCCCTCCTTTCGTTGATGTCTCTATTATATAGAACACATGTTCGTCTTTCAAGTAGGATTTTCAACATATTTTGCGATGCATATTTGTGCATTTTGTTTTGAACGGGCAACTCAGATTGATGAGAAATACTTGTTTCCAGGATACCGTAACGAGAAAAAGATAAGCCATCTGTTTCCTGTAGTTTTTCAACAAAAGAAGCCTTACGATCAAACCTCCTTTCTGTCTGATCGTAAGACTTCATTTTCCCTTAAAAACTTGTCCGATAAATCGGCAATGCATTGATTACCGGTTCCTCGTATGGATGTACCTCTTTGATTGCCTGAATAGTTTCATCCACTTTCTCTGTAAATACAGTTACCTCAACTTTTACTTCAGGTTCACAACTGATTTCACCTACATTTCCAATATAAGGAGATGTCCCGCCTAACGGTCTCCAGTAACTGGTAAGCTGTGAACATGACATACATGAATCATAATTGCCTATATGTCCTGCATCTACTGACTGTAACGCTTTCTGTAGCTGCGAAATATGTGTTTCCGGAATAAAGATTTCTAATTTGCAATACTTGAAATCCATGCGATGCACCTCCTCAATGCACAAATAAAATTTATATCAAAATCCCATCGCAATGATCTATTTCATGCTGAATGATCTGGGCCGTCCATCCGCTATATTTCTCTTTTTTCTTCTTGAAATTCATATCCTGATATTCAACTTCTATTTCCTGATAACGTCTGCAGCTTCGCACTCCGTCTAATGACAGACACCCCTCTTCCGTCTCATAAGCGCCTGTGCGCTTCACGATTTTCGGATTAAACATAGCAATATTAAACAACCCCATATTCACTGCAATAATTCTCTTTTTTACTCCGATCATATTCGCAGCCATTCCTACACAGCCTGCTTCATTTGCTTTCAGTGTATCCAGCAGATCTATTGCCACCTGCTTATCCGCTTCTGTTGCCAATTCTGATTTCTGATTTAAGAAAAATATGTCTCTCATAATAGGCTTAATCATACTATTTTACTTCCTTTCCATTCCCTGCAAACCATTCTGTTTCTATAGAAATTTTTTTCTTCTGTTGCTAAGCTTACATAATATTCATCTATACATCTTGTCTCAATAAAATATTCCTTTGCTTTTTCATTTTCCCATTCTTTACTAAATCCAATGCCTTTTACTTTCAGCTTCGCTTCTAGTTCTGTCCATAATTGAGTAAATATCCGGTCTTTTTCCTCCCCACAAAGTTCAGAGATTGCATTTTGTATTTCATTCGAAAATATCTTCTTCGCTGTAGCTTCGTGATACGGACGCACGCGTTCAATATCAATGCCTACTTCCTGATCAGCAATCGCTAGAACTACATATTTACCGCTATGTGACAGGTTAAAATGTTTTCTCGCATCCACAAGCATCGGCTTCCCATTTTTACTCATTACAAGCTGAGCATCATTTTCTACACCTAAATACTCTTTTAAAAGATATCCCGCTATCATCTCCTGTTTTTTATCCGTTTCTCTCTTATGCTTCTGATACTTTTCAACATATCTTTGTGCTATCTGTGAGAGAATCCGTTCTTCATTGCATGTATTATTTTTTCTATATC
>ENA-OQJY01000087-OQJY01000087.1-human-gut-metagenome-genome-assembly--contig:-NODE-87-length-13216-cov-3.936970_pt1 | contig 13216 bp, 15 predicted proteins | sample MGYA00242643_ERZ504788 | MGnify/ENA primary metagenome ERZ504788 (study PRJEB26092, sample SAMD00036361) | human gut metagenome | host: Homo sapiens | study: EMG produced TPA metagenomics assembly of...
TAGGATTTTGTTTTTCTTGGTTTTCTGTATAATTGCAATTTTTGTCGAGTAGAAAAAGAAATAAATTTGAAATTGGACGTTGAAAGGAGGTGCGCTATGCTAAGTGATTTTACATGGAATATGACCGGATACATCCAAAATACGCTGTCAATCCGCACGGTGATGGTATCATTCCCTATATGGCAGAGCGCATCTTCCAACTGGAACCGGAGCCGCCAGCGGTGGGCAGTCTGAATGAATATATCCTGTCTGCCTTGCGGGAAAAGAATTTGATATATTTCTCGTTCTTCCTCCACCATTATGAGCCACAGCTCAATAAGCGCATCAAAGGCTTTTGGGGTGTGGATGGCGGCGATCTGTACGATACAGACCGTTTTATAGATATAAAGCTCTCCTGCAGGGAACAAATGCTCCAAAAGCTGATGGACTATGATCCTGCCAAGGGTGCGGAGTATGCTACATACATTTTCCCGTTCATCCGGGATGCTATGCTCCGCTTCCGCATGGGCGAAGAAAAATGGTCGGTATCCTCTCTGACCAATTATAAAATGGTGCGGTCAATGGCTTGGCTGTACCATAACACCAAGGATGCGGTCAGCGAGTTTTCCAAAAAGTATAACTGTGACTTTGCCCTTGCGGAAGAATATCTGAGAGTTGTTCGAGGTATCCGCAATCAGCAACCATTCTATGTGACAGATGAGGACGGCGAGGAAACGGGCGAAGATGTTGCTCTTGATGATACTTGGAACTACTCCGACATCCTCTGGAACGGCATACAGGCAGAAAAGGTGCAGCGAGCTTTTGATAAGCTGAACTACCGGGAACAGACCTTGCTTGAAAAGCGGCTGGCAATCTGCATGACCTGCGGGCATGTCGGCTCATGGAAAGGCCGTCCCACCTTTGAGGAACTGGCTGTAATGTTTGAGGGCAGCACTGCCAGCGGTGCGGAGCGAGCCTACCGCAGAGCAGTGGACAAACTGACAGAATTGTTGGTTGCCGAGGGCGCAATCCATGCTGTCCGCTTGAAACAGAAATCCAAGACCAAACGAAAAAAGAAAATCGCCACCGCAATCTACGAATACCAAGCAGACTGCGACGGCGAATGGGGCCAGATTTCATTTGATTTTGAGAACGGCACATCAGAAATAGTCCGACTTGCCGATTGGGATACAATGAAAACAAACCGCTTTGCGAACAAGGCAATAGCCTACCTTCTAAACTGCGAAAACGAGAAGTTGCCAAAGGAAACGATAGTAGCGTTTGAACTATAAAAGGAAATTGACGAGGAACGAGAATGAAAACAATCGCAATCATAGATGATGATATTCATATTGGAGATATGCTGAGAGAAGTGCTGGTGCAAGAGGGCTATTCTGTTCTTCGTGCATACTCCGGCACAGAAGCGTTATATCTTCTTTCACAAAACAAGCCCGATTTGGTGCTGCTGGATCTGATGTTGCCGGGATTGTCTGGCGAGGAAGTTCTGCCCCACATTGAGAACATTCCTGTTATCGTTCTCAGCGCAAAAGTAGATGTGCAAGACAAGGTAAATCTTCTGCTGGGCGGTGCGGCAGATTACATGACCAAGCCTTTTGATACAAAGGAGCTTCTTGCCCGTATCACTGTTCAGCTCCGCAAGGCAGAACAACATGGCGAAACCAAATCTCTTTCCGTTGGCGATTTGGTTTTGGATATGGTTTCCCTTTCTCTGACAGTACAGGAGCAGCCTGTGAAGCTGACCCGAACGGAGTATGCCATCTTAAAACTGCTGATGGAAAATCCCAAACAGGTAATTTCAAAGAGTGTCCTGCTTGACAGAATCAGTCTGGACACACCCGACTGCACCGAGCGTTCTTTGAAGCAGCACATCAGCAATCTTCGTAAAAAGATGCAGGATGTCAGCGGTGTAGACTATATCGAAACAGTTTGGGGAATTGGTTTCAAATTGGCAGAACAAAAAATCTTGACCAAATCTTGACGTTTTTCTTGACCACTTTCTTGACTTTTGTTTTGTAAACTTAGGTCAGCAAAGGAGGTAATACAATATGAACTATATTTTGCAAACAAACAGCCTGACAAAAAAGTATAAAAACTTTCAGGCATTGAATGGTCTTACTATGAATGTTCCCAAAGGTTCCATCTATGGCTTTGTGGGAAAGAACGGCGCTGGTAAGACAACCCTGATCCGCTTGATCTGCGGATTGCAGGAACCGACTTCCGGTAGCTTTTCTCTGTACGGCATCCGCAATGACAGCAAGGATATTATCAAATCCCGCCGTCGCATGGGTGCTGTGGTGGAAACACCGTCCATCTACATGGATATGACTGCGGAGGAAAATCTGAAGCACCAGTATCTCATTCTTGGTCTGCCATCATTTGATTGTATTCAGGAATTGTTGAAGCTGGTAGGTCTCGACAACACGGGAGAGAAAAAAGCGAAGAACTTCTCCCTCGGTATGAAGCAGCGTCTGGGCATCGCTATCGCATTAGCCGGTGATCCCGACTTTCTTGTTCTTGATGAGCCTGTAAATGGTCTCGACCCTCAGGGTATTGTGGAAATGCGAGAACTGATTTTGAAGTTGAACCGAGAAAAACAGATTACAGTTCTTATTTCCAGTCACATTCTGGATGAACTTTCCCGTCTGGCTACTCATTACGGTATCATTGATAATGGTCGCATGGTGAAGGAACTGAGTGCAGAAGAACTGGACACAGTTTGCCGCAAGTGTGTCCGCATGGAAGTGACCGATACTTCTACTCTGGCTCGTGTGCTGGATTCCATGAATCTGGAATATAAAATTATCTCCGCAACAACAGCCGATGTGTTCGCAAAGATCAATGTGACACAGCTGACCGTTGTACTGGCAAAGGAAAACTGCGAAGTGCTGTCTATGCAGGAAAAAGATGAAAGTTTGGAGAGTTATTACATCTCTCTGGTTGGAGGTGATAATAATGCGTAAACTTTTTCGAGCAGCCTTTTACCGTACAGAGAATAAAAAAATGATTCGAATAGAATTAGTGATTGCTGTATTGCTTTCCGCATTCATCATCCTCAACGGTTACTTCCAGACGAATTTGACTAATGCATACATCTATAAGCTGGTCGCCCGTTTTTTTGGATATTCACCCCTGATGGGACCATTTATCGCCGTATTTGCCGCATATTTGTGGGGAACAGACTATGAATATGGAACTCTGCGCAATAAACTAATCTGCGGACACACTCGTGAAGAAGTTTATTTTTCCAATCTTCTCCTGACCATATGTGCTGGACTGAGTACTGCACTAATCTGGTTGATAGTTAATGGGATGCTGGGTATTCCGCTACTGGGTACGGCAAGCCTGAACCTCTCTTTGGGAGAGATGGCATTTTATATTTTTTCAAGCCTTTTGATGGTCGTTGCACTCTCCAGCGTATGTTGTCTGTTGGCAAGTCTGGCGGAGAACAAAAACTCAGCGACACTTCTTTGTCTGGGAGCTGTAGCTGCAATGGTCATAATCGGGATGCTCCTTTATGATCGTTTTGCAGAACCAGAGTTATTGGATGGATGGATGTGGAGTGATACAGACCCAACTGTGCGATGGCATCCCCAAAATATCAAATTCATCGGTGGAACATTTCGTATCCTGCTGGAATTTCTTATCTGTCTGACACCTGGAGGACAAGGTGTAATTCTTTGCGAAGAAGGGGTGGAACACCTGATTTTTCTTCCATTGTGCTCTGCGTTTGTAATTTTTTCAACATCTCTTATAGGAAGTCGTTCCTTTAAGAAAAAGAACCTAAAGTAAGGAGGTAGAAAGATGTTCCCTTGGATTTTGTGTTGTATTTTGCTAATTGTTGTATTTTTTCTAATCACAAAGATTATTTTTATAGAAAAAAGTATTGATGAAATTCATACAGAATTCCAGGAACGTCTTTCCTCCGACACAAACACTCTGATTGATATTTCTTCCAGCGACCCTCATCTGAGAAAACTGGCTTCGGAGATTAATATCCAGCTTCGATTGCTCCGCAAGGAACGCCATCGTTACCAACAGGGCGATCTGGAACTGAAAGAAGCTATCACCAATATTTCCCATGACCTGAGAACTCCGCTTACGGCGATAAACGGTTATCTTGACCTATTGGAACGAGAGGAAAAAAGCGAAACGGTACACTGCTATCTTTCTCAAATCCAAAACAGAACAGATGTTTTAAAAAATCTAACCGAAGAACTATTCAGATATAGTGTGGTTACTTCTTTTCAGGAACTGAAACCAGAACGTATGGATGTTGTCCGGGCATTGGAGGAAAGTCTGCTGTCTTTCTATGCGGTCATGCAGGAAAAAGGCATCCAACCGGAAATCGAATTGCCGGAGGAACCGGTTTTCCGTGAACTGGATGCAGGTGCGGTCAACCGTATCTTTTCCAACATTATCAGCAATGCGCTGAAATACTCTGACGGCGATCTGTCCGTAGTCATGGATAAGAACGGCTGTGTTACATTCAGCAACACGGCGCACAATCTGAATTATGTGACGGTCGGCAGATTGTTTGACCGTTTCTATACAGTAGAAGCCAGTCGCAATTCAACCGGTTTGGGATTGTCCATCGCCAAGCTGCTGATTGAGCGTATGGGCGGAAGTATTGGAGCAATCTACAACAATGACAAACTGCAAATCAAGATAATCTTTGCAAAATGAAATAAAAAAGAGTTTATATGAACGGAGGTGTTTTGATTATGAAGAAATACTTGAAGGAGATACTAATACTCTTAATTCAATTATTTATGTTTTATGTATTTCCATTATTTGCAGGACCAACAGACGTTATGGGAATGATAGTTTTGCTTATTTTAGCAACATTATTGCTTTCAATTCTAATTGGCAGCATTTCAAATCTGAAAGTAAAGTACTTGTATCCAATAATCATAGCAATTACATTTGTGCCATCTGTGTTTATATACTATAACGAGACAGCATTGATACATTCGCTTTGGTATTTGGCAGTATCATCCTTTGGTTTGATAATCGGCATGGTCATTCATAAATTGATTCTTAAAAAGTAGAAAGAGCAAAACTTTCAAAGGCTACCCAGTCAAAAAGATTGGATAGCCTTTATTTATGTTTTCTAAAATTAAAGTTGAATATCTGCCTTAGCCAATAACTATGGGCTTAGAGGTTTAGTGAGCCAGGCAAATCGCTCCAATCGCCGTATCCACAGATTTATACTCTGTAACAGTTTTTCAAATAGGTTTTGGAATCTCCGTTCAATATCAAATCAGCATATCCAATCGGGTCATTGTAAATCAGATAATCCAGTTCCGACCTCTGATACATATTGTCGGCAACCTCGTTCTCAACCGCAATCGTATCAATCGCAATCATACTACCATCAAAGAATTTCAGTTCCACACAAGCGGTATCCATGTTAAACTTACAAGAAATCAATCTATCCATAAGAAACCTCCATTTTACGGGATGTTATATCATCCCAAAATATTTGAATGCTTCTCGGATTGCTTTCTCTTTTTCCGGTGGACACAGAGGCTGTCTGGAATCTTCGGACTTCGGCAGATTGTAGTTCTTACCAACCTCAATCCCACATTTCCGCTTAATCTGTGAGATATACAGGTTTGATACCTTTAATCCGCTATGTTCCAGTACATAGTCCTTGATCTGCGTGTAGGTTGCCCCATCTTGAAATTCGGACATATCCATATCTTCTAAAGAGAACTCAACCCGAATCTTTTTCGAGTCGACCTCACCCTTGGAAAGCAAAACAACCGTCTCCACATGCACGGTATTCGGAAACATATCCACGCAGCATATCTTCTCCACTCTATACCCTCTGTCCATAAATATCTGCAAATCCCTTGCCAGGCTTGTAGGTTTACATGAAATATAAACCATATTCTCAACACCATACTCTATGATTTTCCCGATAGCCTTCGGATGGATACCGTCTCGTGGTGGATCAAGAATTATATAATCCGGTTTTTCCTCTATCTCATCAAGCACCTTGAGGACATCACCTGCGATAAATTTACAGTTATCAAGACCATTAAGAGCTGCTATTTTCCTTTGCTGCGCAAACTGCCTCCTCAACTATTTCGACACCTACTACTTCCTTACACACCGGTGCCATAAGCTGCGCGATGGTGCCGGTTCCGCTGTAGAGGTCGTAGACTGTTTTACCGTTTAGCGAATCCTTGTCATCTCCCAGGATAAACTCTCTCGCTGTCTCATAGAGCACCTCCGCTCCGAGTGAATTGGTCTGGAAAAATGAGAATGGTGTGATTTTGAATTTCAGACCTAAGAGCTCCTCGTAGAAATATGAATCTCCGTAGAGCACCTCTGTGCCCTCGTTTTTGACCACATCTGCCACGCTGTCATTTTTTGTGTGTAAAACGCCCTTAAATCTGCCGTCATATTGCCTGGTCAAAAGCGCATATCTAAAGCCTGCGAGCAGCTCCTCCTCGTTGAAGCCCTCTGTCTGTGTGCTAGTGACAAGGTCGACTATGATTTCACCGGTTTTTGTTGCCTTTCTGACAAGCAGATGCCTCAGATAGCCCTTGTGTGTTGCTCTGTGGAAATATGGGATATTGTTTTTTGAAAAATAATCAAGTGTTACCTTTAATATTGTCCTGAAATCCTCATCCACTATCTGACAGTCCGATACGGTCACAAGGTCATAAAAGCTTCCTCTTTTGTGCATGCCAAGCGCAAGAGGGCCATCCTTATACTCATCACCGAAGGAAAATTCCATCTTGTTTCTGTATTCGCTCTTTTTAGGACTTCCATGTATCCCTATAAACTCATATCCTGACTCTTCCTCAGTGCCAATGGCATCCGAAATGAGCTTTTTCACCTGGGTAAGCTTCATATCTAGCTGCTTTTCATAAGGCACTGTCTGATATGTACAGCCCCCGCACATTCCAAAGTGAGGACATGGCTCTTCTGTCTCCAGAGGCGATTTCTCAATTACCTCCATGAGTCTGCCCTCTGCCCTTTGATGCTTTACTTTATTTACAACAAATTCCACCTTCTGTCCCGGAATTGTATTTTTCACAATTACTCTGTCGCCGTCATCTGTAACGGCTATTCCCTTGTTTGGGAAGTCTACTCTTTCTACGGTTCCTGTTCCTCTAAATCCTTTTTTCATGTAATTCTTATCTCTCTTTATACTTTATTATTCCTTTGTATGCCTGACTGCAAATGCCTTGCTTCACACATAAAGAAAAATGAGGACTACATATGTAGCCCCCATTATCTAAAAACGATTATTTCTCTTCTTTAGTCTTTGGTGCCTCTTTTTCATCTTCAGCATCATCATCGTCTTCATCCTCGAAGAAATCATCATCGAATTCATCATCATACTCATCATCGAAATCATCTAAATAATCCGGTGTGAAAAATCTGTAGATACCATATGCCGCTGCTGCAACTGCAACTAATACACCAATGATGGCAAATATGATAACAGCCTTGGAAGGCTTCTTGTCTTCCTCTTCTTTTTTGAGAAGGTCATTAAGCTTTGCCATGCTGAGCTTCTCTGTAAGCTTGTTGTCCTTTAATAATTCTTCAACTTTACTCATAATTCAATCCGCTCCTTTTCCAAAAGTAATTGTCAAATGCTATTTGTTAAATCCATTATAGCATATTATATCCAATTTTCCTATAAAAATTACAATAATTTTAGTCAATTTTTTTCAATTTGGCAAATGAAGCAAACATCTTTTTGGTACCGGCCTTGTCAAAGTCCACAGTGACCTCATAATCCCTGCCGCCTTCTACAATTGCCATGACCTCGCCCGCACCAAACTTGATGTGTGATACTCTGTCTCCTACCTTATATGAAAGGCCTCTGGTGGTATTGGCACTGGCAAATGACTTCTGGTTGCTCACAGGTGTGTAGACAGGTGTCCTTGTACGCTGAGTATTAAAGGTGGTCGCATACTCTGTGCCGTATGTAGGTGTCTTTTTGAAGGCCTCCTTAGCCTTTCTGTACGTGCTCTGCGAATTTCTTTCAAGGTCATCATCACGGCGCTTTGGCTCATAAACCTCGCCTGCCATAAGCTCACGCGGAATCTCTTTCACAAATCGCGATACCTTGTTGAACTGTGTCTCTCCACGCACCATGCGCATGCGTGCAGATGTGATGGTCAGATGCTCCTTGGCTCTCGTGATGCCAACATAAGCAAGACGCCTTTCCTCCTCTATCTCGCTTGTCGCATCATCACTCGTGATTGACATATAGCTTGGGAAAAGACCATCCTCCATACCCGCCAGATACACATTCGGAAACTCAAGTCCCTTAGCACTGTGCAGAGTCATAAGAACCACATAGTCGCTGTTTTCGTCAAGACCGTCTATATCGGCTACAAGCGCTACCTCCTCCAAAAAGCCACTGAGAGTAGGATTCTCCTCCCCCTGCTCGTAATCAACAGCCTTGTTTATAAGCTCATCAATATTCTCAATACGCTGCTCTGCTTCATCCGTGCCCTCTGCCTTCAGCTCATCGACATAGCCGGTCTCATCGATTATTGCCTGTATGAGCTGCGAAACCGAATCCATCTCGGCTCTCGCACGAAGTGACTGTATAAACATCACAAAAGGCTTTATCTTGCCTGCTGACCTCGCCATGCCAGACACCTCATCGACATATCGCAGTGCCGTATAGAAATCTATCCCCTTCTCAAGAGCATAGTCTGTCACCTTATTGATGCTCGTAGCTCCGATGCCGCGCTTTGGCACATTTATTATTCGCTTTACCGCAAGGTCATCATGGCCATTGTCAATAGTCTTTAAATATGCAAGGATATCCTTTATCTCTTTTCTGGCATAGAAATTCACGCCGCCGACAATCTTGTATGGTATGTTTGCAGCAATAAATTTCTCCTCGAAGAGACGCGACTGTGCGTTGGTTCGGTAAAGCACAGCACAGTCCTTAAAGCGCGCCTCACCCTTTCTCACGAGTCTCGCTATCGAACGCGCCACATAATCCGCTTCCTCAAATCCACTCTCAAGCTGTTCAAAGGTAATCCTGTCTCCGGCTCCGTTATCAGTCCAAAGGCGCTTGTCCTTTCTACCCACGTTGTTGGAAATAACGCTGTTGGCGGCATCTAGGATATTCTGTGTAGACCTGTAATTCTGCTCAAGCTTTATGACCTTTGCATCTTCAAAATGCTTCTCAAAGTTTAAGATATTGTAGATATTGGCACCTCTGAACTTGTAAATGGACTGATCATCATCACCCACCACACACAGATTCTTATACTTCATGGCAAGAAGCCTGATAAGCTCAAACTGCACGGTGTTTGTGTCCTGATACTCATCCACCATGATATACCTGAAGCGCTCCTGATAGTAATCCAGCACCTCTTTATCCAGCTTAAAAAGCTCTACTGTCTTCACAAGCAGATCATCAAAATCGAGTGCGTTATTCTGCTTTAGGGCATTCTGATACTCTTTGTATACAAGTGCCTGCTTGCGCTTCACGAAGTCACCTGTGAAGCGGTTTTCAAACTCTATCGGATCAATCATCTCATCCTTTGCAGATGAAATGACATTTAAAAACATCTTTTCCTTATACATCTTGGTATCTATCTCAAGACGCTTGCAGATGTCCTTCATCAGAGCCTTCTGGTCGTCAGCATCATATATTGTAAAATTCGTGTCATATCCCAGCCTGTCAATATACCTGCGCAGTATACGCACACATGTCGAATGGAATGTGGAAACCCATATGCTTTCCGAACCATAGCCCACCATATCATCAATTCGCTCACGCATCTCTCCCGCAGCCTTGTTTGTAAAGGTGATTGCCATGATATTGTAAGGATTGACGCCACACTCATCTATCAGGTAGGCAGTCCTGTATGTAAGAACCCTGGTCTTGCCACTGCCTGCCCCCGCTAAAATAAGAAGCGGTCCCTCTGTGGTCAAAACGGCCTCCCTTTGCTGTTCATTCAACATATCTAAGTTCATCTGTTTTCCTCTCAATTCTCCAGTCTTATTACAGGCACACAAACCATAAATACAAAAATAATTTATTTACAGCATATCACAAACATATGTTTCGCACAACCCAATATGAGAAAATTCAAAAAAAAACTTGTCATATAGTTTTCAATACTATATAATAAAAGCCTGAGGTGATGATATGGAGAATGACGTTAAAGAATTTTTATCAGAATTATTAAAGCAGCTTAAATCAATAGATTACATAAAGCCGGAGGATATACCAAACATTGATTTGTACATGGATCAGGTCACAACCTTCATGGATGAGCAGCTCGCTGCATCAAAGCGCTATGAAAGCGACAAAATCCTTACCAAGACAATGATAAACAACTATGCCAAAAACAATCTGCTCCCTTCTCCGGACAAGAAAAAGTATTCTAAGGAGCATGTGCTCACACTACTTTTTATATATTATTTCAAAAATATATTGAGCATCAACGATATCCGCTCAATTCTTAATCCGCTTACCGAGAAGTATTTCGGCAATGATGACGGATTTACGATGCAGGATGTCTATACTGAGGTTTTCAGCTTAGAGGCGGAGGAATCGCAGAAGCTCCTAAAGGATCTCGGCAAGAAATACAAGATTGCCGGTGAGACATTTGAGGATTTTCCTGATGAGGATCAGAAATTTCTCCACACATTCAGCTTTATCTGCATGCTGAGCTTTGATGTCTACATCAAGAAAATGCTGATTGAGCGCATGATTGACAATCTAAATGAAGAAAAAGAGGCTTCTTCCCATGAAAATACACATTCAGGAAAAGAAAGTAAAAAAACAGGCTCAAATTAATGAGCCTGTTTTTCTTCCCCCTATGATAAACTAATCCTCTTTGTCAGAGCCATCCTCCATGCGTGAAAAAACCATATCATATCCATCGTTGCCGTAGTTTAATGATCTGTTCACACGGCTGATTGTGGCTGTGGAAGCCCCGGTCTTTTCTGCTATATCAAGATATGTCTTCTGCTCTCTAAGCATCTTTGCCACTTCAAATCTCTGTGATAGAGAAAAAAGCTCATTTACAGTACAAACATCCTCAAAAAATGTATAACACTCTGCTCTATCCTTGAGACACAAAATAGCATCAAACAAATGGTCTACTGCTTCTGTTTTAAGATTCTTGCTCATCGTGTTCTCCTTTTTCATGCGATTTATTTACTTTTAATTTTAACATATTAAAGTTTTAAAGTAAACAGCTTTCTTGCAATTAAATTATGATATGTTATACTAATGTTACTATCGCCTAATAAATCAGAATGGAGTAAATTGAAAATGAAAAAAGCAGGATATTTCTTTTACACATTTGTCCCACTGCTTGCAGTTGAGGCAATTCAGACTATCGCCTTATTCTTTATGATGGGAATGGGAGTGTTTGGACAAGGTTTTGTCGGAAAGCTTGCTTTTCCGTCTGCAAACGTATCTGACCGCCTTGAAAAGACATTTACCTCTGTAAATTTTAACATGATGATTATGGTCATCTATGCACTCATTACCATTGCGATTTTTGGCATGTGGTACTATGCCAGATACGAAGGTAATTTTCTTCCATCCCCTAAGAAAACTTTCACTCCCATGATGATTGTGGCAATCGTCATACTCGTGCCGGGTACACAGTTTGCTGCCAATTTCATCGCTAACTTAACCGGCTACATCCGTCCCGACTGGCTGCAACAGTACAATGAGCTTTTTGAGACATCAGGCATCACAGATACCACCTTTGTAACAGTACTTTATTCTGTAATACTGGCGCCAATCTGTGAGGAGCTTATATTCCGCGGTGTAACCATGCGCTGTGCCAGAAAGGCTTTGCCATTTGCTCTTGCCAATCTGATGCAGGCTGCACTTTTCGGACTGTTCCATCTCAACTGGATTCAGGGCATATATGCCTTTGCACTTGGCATCGTGCTCGGATATGTGTGCGAATGCGGTGGCTCTATTTACTACTCTATGGGGCTTCATATGCTTTTCAACCTTTGGGGCACACTTTCAGGATTTTTCCCTGATCCCGGTAATAGTGTAGTGGTCTTTGTGGTTGTGATTGCTGTTACAATTGTTTCACTGGTGGTCGGATTTGTACTGTTTAACAAAGGACGAAGAAAGCTCCCCATAAATTCTACAGGAATATAGTCACACCTGCCAGACTTACTATCATCATAATAATGCCTGCAAGCAGTACTCCAAGCATGACAGCGGCAACTGTTGACTTGAAATCCATATCAAGGATACTTGCCGCAAGTGTTCCTGTCCATGCACCTGTTCCCGGAAGTGGGATACCTAACGAAAAGTAAAGTGACAACAAACAGACCTCTTCCGGCCTTTGCCTGAAGCTTCTTGCCGCCCTTCTCTCCTTTTTCAATGCAGAAGCTGAAGAACCTTCCAATAATTGGTTTGTCTGCTCCCCAGATGAGAACCTTTCTTGCAAAAAGATAAATAATTGGTACCGGAAGCATATTTGCAATGATACAAACGATAAATGATGGCACTATCGGCAGCCCCATCACCTGTGAAACCGGAACTGCTCCTCTGAGTTCAATAAGTGGTATCATTGAAATTAAAAAGATGTAAATATATTTTTTTAACATGAATAATTCTCCAAAAATTTAATTAGTGTATGCATCTGCTCATCAGTTCCTATGGATATGCGCAGATAGTCGTTGATTCGCTCAGGTGAGCTGAAATGTCTGACAAATATATTGTCTGCCTTAAGGTCCTCAAAAAGCTTTGTTGCAGAAACATTTGCAGGCTTTGCAAATATAAAGTTGCTCTTTGAATCACAGAATGTAAAGCCAAGCCTCTTAAGCTCTTTCTTTGTCCACTCACGTGTCTTTATGACCTTTGCTGTGGTCTCTTCAAAGTATGCTCTGTCTTTTACCGCTGCTGTAGCTGCTTCGATTGTGATTCTGTCCATTGTATATGAGTTGAACGAATATTTCACATCATTCAGATACTTGATAAGAACAGGACTTGCCATGGCAAAACCAACTCTTGAGCCTGCCAGCGAGCGTGATTTCGAAAATGTCTGTACCACGATGACATTATCATATTTGTCAATGAGCGGCAGCGCACTTTCCCCGCCAAAATCTACATATGCCTCATCTACCACGACAATTACATCCTGATTGTGCTCTATTATATCCTCTATCTCATCAAGAGGCATGAGCTTTCCTGTCGGAGCATTAGGGTTGGAAATACTACTCCGCCGTTTGTACC
>ENA-OQJY01000088-OQJY01000088.1-human-gut-metagenome-genome-assembly--contig:-NODE-88-length-13170-cov-4.039025_pt1 | contig 13170 bp, 10 predicted proteins | sample MGYA00242643_ERZ504788 | MGnify/ENA primary metagenome ERZ504788 (study PRJEB26092, sample SAMD00036361) | human gut metagenome | host: Homo sapiens | study: EMG produced TPA metagenomics assembly of...
TGCCGCCTATGGAGTATCTGAATCTGATAAGAGTGCAGAAGGCGTGCGAGCTTATGAAAAAGACAAATGAGCCGATGGAGCTTATTGCACAAAAATGTGGATTTACAACTCAGTCAACTTTTAACCGTAATTTCCGCAAATTTTTGGACACTTCGCCATATCAGTGGAAGATAAATCCTGAAAATTATGAGCATAAACTACTCAATTTTAGGATATCTGCACTAAAGGGATGGTAGAAAACATGTCTTTTCGCATATTTTTGTACATTTATGTTTGAATATGCATATAATTGTGTGGAATTTGTTAACACAGAAACAACGTATATGGTTATAATGACTATGTAATCAAGAAACGGACAAATATTCGTAGTCAAAATGCCCAATTAAAATAATATGATTATGAATGAATTGTAAACGTAGTATTGCAGAAACATCATTTTTATTAGGGAGGAAGAAAAATGAAAAAGAAAGTAGTTTCATTATTACTCGTAACAACAATGGTTGCCTCACTTGCAGCCGGATGTGGAGACTCATCTTCATCAGGAGATGGCACAGAAAAGACAGGTAAGAAGGTAGAGACAGTAGATGACGGCCATACACTTACAGCCTGGGCTTGGGATCCAAACTTCAATATTCCGGCACTCAAAGCAGCAGCAGAGGATTACAAGAAAAATGTAGATCCTGATTTTGTACTCAATATCGAGGAGCAGTCAGGGTCATCTGACATTGAGACAGCAATTACAACAGCAGGCTCAGCTGGGGATTACAGTACACTTCCTGACATCGTATTATTCCAGGATCACTACTTCCGGCAGTACCATACAAATTATCCTGATGCATGGGTATCAGCAAATGATGCAGATGTTAAGTGGGATGATTTCAGTCAGGAGAAGTTATCATTCTCTACAATCGACGGAGAGCACTTTGGATTCCCTGTTGATAACGGAACAGTAATCTTTGCTTACAGAACAGATCTTCTTGAGCAGGCAGGATACACAATCGATGATATGACAGGTATCTCTTGGAAGGATTTCATCGAGGTAGGTAAGAAAGTATACGAGAAGACAGGAAAATACTTACTTTGCATGGATGGAGACGGAAACGATTTATTCTACATGATGCTTCAGGCAGAGGGTGAGTCACAGTTCAAGGATGGCAAGCCAAAATTTGTAGACAATGCTAAATTAAAAGAAATCATGCAGGTACTTAAGGATATGATCGACAACAATGTTCTTTACCTTGCAAATAACTGGTCAGATTACACAGATCAGGTTATTCAGGGAGACATGGTTGCAGGCGTTATGAACGGAAACTGGATCATTCCTACAATCGAGAAGGTTACAGACAACAGTGGAAAGTGGGAGATTACATCTCTTCCAACACTTGAGGGTGGTGAAGGCTATGCATCAAACGGTGGTTCTTCACTTTACATCACAAGCAACTGCAAGCAGGCAGACCTTGCTAAGAAATTCTTAGCATATACATTCGGTGGCGGATCTTATACAGACAAGGGTGTATCTGAGACATATGACAATGCTCTTAAGAATGGTGGTGTTATCACTACATATACACCTGCAGGCAAGTCAGAGGTTTACAACGAGGGTGTTGAGTATTTCAACAACCAGCCAATTTACGCTAAGATCGTTGAGATGGGTGCAAATGTTAAGATAATCGAGCAGAGCGATTTCCACTACGATGCACGTAAGAAGCTTGCTACAGCACTTATCAATATTACTCAGAATGGTGCAGATATCGATTCAGAGATAAAGACAGCAGAGGATGACCTTAAATTCACAATGGGACTTTAATCTGTTAGCTTGATGGCAAATGTACAGGGAGCCATTAAATGGCTCCCTGTTTTTTCTCAAAGACTTATAGTTAGGAGGCCTTTACAGTGAAAAATAAGAAAAAAGGAATGAGCATAACCGGTAAACAAAGGGCAGCCGGCTGGATGTATCTGGCTCCGGCAACAATACTCATTTTCATAATGAGCTTCTGGCCTATAATCCAGGCTGTTATTACATCCTTTAAAACCGGCTCAAGCGCAAATATGCAGTGGGCAAATCCACTTACTTACAACTACACAAGAATGTTTCAGGATGCGGTTTTCAAGAGATCTATCGGAAACACATTCTTATATTTAATTATCGAAGTGCCAATCATGCTTGTACTGGCAATCTTACTGGCACAGTTACTTAACAATAAGCACCTTAAATTTAAAGGACTTTTCCGTACATGTGTATTCTTACCATGTGCAACATCACTCGTATCATATGCATTGATTTTTAAATCGCTTTTTGCAACACAGGGACTTATCAATACAATCCTTGTTAAACTTGGAATATTAGAGAACAACTTTAACTTCCTTGGTACAGGCTGGAGTGCTAAGATTATTATCATAGTAGCTCTTATCTGGAGATGGACAGGATATAATATGGTGTTCTTTTTAGCAGGTCTCCAGAATATTGAGTACTCTGTTTACGAGGCGGCAAAGATAGATGGAGCAAGCGGCTGGAGAACCTTCTGGTCTATCACGGTTCCTCTTCTTAAACCTACAATTGTTATGACAACTATCATGTCAATAAACGGTACATTACAGCTCTTCGACGAGTCTGTAAACCTGACAAAGGGTGGACCTGCAAATGCGACAATCACCATGTCACATTATATCTATAACGGCTCGTTTGGTGAAGGCGTTGCAAACTTTGGATATGCATCAGCAATGTCTGTTATCGTATTCATCATGGTTGCTATACTGGCATTTATCAATCTGAAAGTAGGTGACAAGCGTGACTAAGAAAAAACATGGATCATCAATACAAAAAAGGCTTATACCTTCATACATTTTTCTTGTAATAGTTTCGTTCATCTCAGTATTTCCGTTTTTCTGGATGATATCGGCAGCGACCAACAAGTCTATTGACATTGCAAGAGGTAGAATTGCATTTGGTGGCTATGCCCTTGAGAACTTAAAGAAACTGTTTGCATCACAGAACGTTGCACTTGGAATGAAAAACTCACTTATCAATGCAACAGTTCAGACAATTATAGCACTGCTTGTCTGCTCACTTGCCGGTTACGGCTTTGAGCTCTATCATGACAAGGCAAAGGATAAGCTGTTCTCAGTTTTACTTCTTGCCATGATGATTCCGCAGGTAGCTACACTTATTCCTCTGTTCAAGATGATGTCAAAGCTCGGCTTTATAAATACGGTATGGGGCTTCATGCTCCCGGCTATTTCAACGCCGTTCCTCATCATGATGTTCAGACAGAATTCGAGAAACTTCCCAATCGATATAATGGAGGCGGCACGAATTGACGGACTCAGTGAGATTGGTATTTTCTTTAAGATGTATATGCCTGTACAGAAATCAACATATGCAGCAGCTGCAGTTATTACATTCATGAATGCATGGAACTCATACCTGTGGCCAAAGGTAATCCTCAATAAGCCTGCTGCTATCACAATGCCAATGCTTATTGCAAACCTTGCAGCAGGATATACAGTAGATTACGGTGTACTGATGATGGGCGTTCTTTTCTGCTCCATCCCTACAATGCTCGTATTCTTTGTACTCCAGAAGCAGTTTGCAGAGGGAATTACAGGATCTGTTAAATAAAAGTAAAATAATATTGTTAAAAATTAAGAAGGCAAATAATGTTTATTATTTGCCTTCGTCTTATAAGAGGGCTTTGTGTTTAAAACAGACATGTATCAAATAATAAATACAGTAGATAGGAGTGTAAAAATATGAGTGATTTTGATTCAAATATCATTAAGAATCCGGAAATATTTGAGCAGAACAGACTTGCGGCTCATTCGGATCATGTATGCTATAAAAATGAACTGGAGAAAATTAAAGGGAAATCAAGCCTGAGATATGATATGAACGGCTTATGGAAGTTTGCATATGCAAAGAATCAGTCCCTGGCTCCTTGTGGCTTTGAGGCAGCTGATTATGATTGCAAAGGCTGGGATGAGATCAGGGTTCCGGCACATATCCAGATGGAAGGCTATGACGTGCCAATCTATACGAATACCACATATCCGTGGGAGGCTGATGAGTCTATAAAGCCGGGCGAGGTACCTGAGATTTTTAATCCGGTTGCAAGCTATGTGAAGTATTTCACAATCCCTGAGAATATGAAGAACAAGAGGGTGTGTATTTCGTTCCAGGGAGTGGAGAGCGGTTTTGCACTCTGGCTGAATGGACATTATGTCGGCTACAGTGAGGACACATTTGATCCGTCTGATTTCGAGCTGACTGATTATATTGTCGAGGGTGAGAACAAGCTTGCGGTCAGAGTATGGAAATGGACATCAAGCAGCTGGTGTGAGGATCAGGATTTTTACAGATTTTCAGGCATTTTCAGAGATGTATTTTTGTATGCCGTTCCTTGTGCACATGTGGAGGATCTGTCAGTTGTTCCTACACTTAATGATACCTTTGACGAGGGTACACTTAGTGTGTCAATAAAGGCAGATGGTGATGGTATTGCAAGTGTAAAGCTTTATGAGCTGGGCGATTTGTCTGTGGAAAAATATGACAGGGCAAAACTTTTATTGGAAGAGTTTGACATAGAGCTTAGGGATAAGGAAATTTGCGAGGGCTCATGTAATGTGAAAAATCCTCTGTTATGGAGCGCTGAAAAGCCGAATCTGTATGAGGTTAAAATTATAGTTAAAGATACGCATGGAAATGAGATCGAGTTTATCAGCCAGCTGGCGGGCTTCAGAAGATTTGAGATGGTAGACGGACTTATGAAGCTAAACGGTAAGCGTATTGTATTTAAGGGTGTAAACCGCCATGAGTTCAGCTCAATAACAGGCCGTGTGCCAAACCGTGATGAGGTGATAAAGGATATTGTCACAATGAAAAAGAACAATATCAATGCTATAAGAACAAGCCATTATCCTGATGATTCCATGCTCTATGAGCTTTGCGATATTTATGGAATCTATATGATAGCTGAGAACAATCTTGAGAGTCATGGCACATGGGAGGCATATAATAAGGGCTATGTTGACCTTGACTTTGTTGTGCCAAAGGACAAGCCACAGTGGAGAGAAATGATGCTGGACCGTGCCAACTCATGCTATCAGAGAGATAAAAATCATCCGGCAATCCTTATCTGGTCATGCGGCAATGAGTCGTTTGGCGGCAAGACAATATATGAGATGTCACAGCTTTTCAGACAGCTTGATAAGCATCGTCTGGTGCATTATGAGGGAGTATTTAACGATAGAAGCTATAATGACACAAGCGACATGGAAAGCCAGATGTATACTCCGGTTGCAGGCATTGAAAAATTCCTGGCAGAGCATCCTGAGAAACCGTTTATATGCTGCGAATATACACATGCAATGGGAAATTCCTGCGGTGCTATGCATAAATACACAGAGCTTTCTGACCGCGAGCCTAGATATCAGGGCGGATTTATCTGGGATTATATTGACCAGTCAATCTACAAAAAGGACAGATACGGCAAGTGGTTCCTCACATATGGCGGAGATTTCGGCGACAGGCCTACAGATGGAGATTTCAGCGGAAACGGCATCTGTTACGGTGGAGAGAGAGAGGCTTCTCCAAAGATGCAGGAGGTGAAGTTCAATTATCAGAATATCTCGGTTGATTTTGACAGCGACTACATCTTTACAGTCACAAACAAAAATCTCTTTGTAAATACATCGGTTTTTGATGCTTTTGCCATTCTTCTTGCAGATGGTGATGAGGTTTACAGGACAAAGCTTCAGATATCTGTTCCACCGATGGATAGGGCAAGCTATGAGGTGCCGGTGACTCTTAAAAATTCCATGATAGATGTGGAAAAAGAGTACTGTATTGTCGTATCATTTGTATTGAAGGAAAACACCATCTGGGAAAAGGCAGGATATGAGATTGCATTCGGACAGCATATGATAAAGAAGCCTGTAAGTGAGTATTCATGCGACAAATCAGTTGAGCTTGTTGTTGGAAACGGAAATATCCTTGTAAGAGGTGAGAACTTCAAGGCACTTTTTTCAAGAATGAATCTGGGAATGGTTTCATATGTATATGGTGGCATCGAGATGCTTCCAAATACTATCCCACTGCCGAATTTCTGGAGAACACCTACCAACAATGATTCCGGCAACATGATGCCACAGCGCTATGCACAGTGGAAGATTGCCAGCATGTATGTGACCACCAGACAGAATCAGCGCTTTGCAGATACATCACCAAGGGTAGAAAAAAATGATAACAATATCGCCATCACATACACTTATTTCATGCCTACCACACCGCAGAGCTCATGCGAGGTGACATACAGAGTGTTTGGTGATGGAACAATCGAGACAACTCTGTCATATGACCCTGTAAAGGAGCTTGGCGATATGCCGGAGTTTGGCATGATGTTCAAGCTGGATGCCGATTATGATACAGTGAAATGGTACGGACTCGGACCACAGGAGACATACGAGGACAGACAGCATGGCGGAAAGTATGGTGTATACGAGAATAAAGTGGCAGACAATGTCGCAGAGTATCTCGTTCCGCAGGAGAGCGGCAACAAGTGCAGAGTAAGATATGCAAAGGTAATGGATAAGAAGGGCAGAGGCATGCTGTTCTTTGGTGATGAGCTTTCGTTCTCGGCACTGCCATATACACCACATGAGCTGGAAAATGCTGCACATCATTTCGAGCTTCCACCTGTACACTATACTGTTGTCCGTGTGGCAAAGAAGCAGATGGGTGTAGGCGGAGACGACAGCTGGGGCGCACATACTCATCCGGAGTACCTGCTTGATGTCTCAGAGAAAATGGAATTCACATTCTGTTTCCGCGGAATTTAGCATTTTAAGGTTGTCAGGAATATTATTACGCATTTTGAGAGCAGGGACTACTACTGGTACTGCTCTCATGGTGTAAATAAACGATATAAGAATTAAGGAGAATTAAAATGTCAAAGTTTATTAAGGGTATGGATTTATCAACCTTGCTAGAGCTGGAACGCTGCGGAGCAAAATACTACGAGGACGGAAAGGAGAAGGATATTCTTGACATCATGAAGGAGCATGATGTTGACACAATCCGTCTTCGTCTGTGGAACGACCCAAAATCAGAGGATGGTGAGCCTTACGGTGCGGGTAACAATGACCTGGCTGAGACTATTGCTATCGGAAAAAAGGTTACAGATGCAGGCTTTGGAGTGCTTTTGAATTTCCACTACAGTGATTTCTGGGCAGATCCGGGAAAGCAGATTAAGCCAAAGGCGTGGAAGAATTTCGGTGTGGACGAGCTGGAGCAGGCTGTATATGATTTTACACTTGAAAATCTGACAAAGATTATTGAGGCAGGTGTAAATGTCACAATGATTCAGGTAGGTAATGAGCTTTCAAACGGACTTTTGTGGCCTGAGGGAAAGGTACCTAACTACGATAATATAGCAAAATTTGTTAATGCCGGAATACGTGCCTGCCGCAAGGTAAATGCTGATATTCCGATTATGATTCACCTCGATAATGGTGGAAACAATGAGCTTTATGTCAGATGGTTTACAAACTTCATCGAAAGAGGAGAGGAGTTTGAGTATATCGGATTGTCATACTATCCTTTCTGGCACGGCTCACTTGATCAGCTTGAGTTCAATATGAACGATATTGCAAAGCGTTTCAATAAGGACCTTATCATCGCTGAGGTATCCATGGGCTTTACAATGGACAGCTACCAGGAGTACGAGAAGCTTGCTGATTCTGAGCGCAAGGGTTATGCGACAAAACCGGAGCTTGTTGAGAAGATAGATTATCCTATGACTATTGAAGGGCAGGCTGACTTTACAAAAGATTTCTTAAACAGGGTGGCAAATGTGGTGGATGACCACGGAAAAGGATTTTTCTGGTGGGAGCCAGCGTGGATTCCTGTACCGGGCTCAGGCTGGGCTACACCGGCTTCACTTAAGTATATGAATGATCCGGGACCATGCGGCAATGAGTGGGCAAACCAGGCACTCTTTGACTATGATGGAAATGTGTTGCCGGCACTTGATGTTATTAAGTGTTTCAAAAAATATTACAAAGAATATATGTAATTTTGTTGCATGATTTGATTTGTTATGTTGCATTTTCAGTCGGATGTATTGCAATGTAAAAATGTGCAGTTATAATAGAGTTATAAAGAAAAAACGAAATATTTTAACTATCAATTTAACGCAAATACAATCAGCAAAGGAGAAGAAAAAATGATACAGCAGAACGTATTAGACAAATTCAAGGAGCTTTTTGGAGCAGATGGGGATATCAGAGTATATTTTGCTCCGGGACGTGTTAAATCTGATAGGTGAGCACACTGACTACAATGGAGGACATGTGTTCCCATGTGCACTTACCATCGGCACATATATGGCAGCAAGAAAGCGCGATGACAGGAAGCTTCGTTTCTACTCTATGAATTTTGACAATCTGGGGGTGGTTGAGTCATCACTTGATGAGTTTACACCTGATCCGGACGGACTTTGGACAAACTATCCAATGGGCGTTATGTGGGCCTTCGAGGGACGCGGAATGAAGCTTGAAAGCGGTCTTGATATTGTTTTATTCGGAAATATTCCAAACGGCTCAGGACTTTCTTCATCAGCATCTCTTGAGGTGGTTACAGGATATATGTTAAAGGATATTTACGGCTTTGACGTGACAAATCAGGATATTGCACTTATCGGTCAGTATTCAGAGAACAACTACAACGGCTGTAATTGCGGTATCATGGATCAGTTTGCATCTGCAATGGGCAAAAAGGACAATGCAATTTTCCTTGACTGCAATACTCTTGATTTTGAGTATGCACCAATCGTTTTGGACGGTGCAAAGATCGTGGTTACAAACAGCATGGTTAAGCACAGCCTTGTAACAAGTGCTTACAATGACAGAAGAAATGAGAGTGCACAGGCTCTTAAGGATATACAGACAGTATGTGACATCAAGACTCTCGGTGACCTGACAGATGAAGAGTTCGAGGCTCATAAGGATGCGATTAAGGATGAGGTTGCACGTAAGAGAGGCAAGCATGCGGTTTATGAGAACCAGCGTACCATCAAGGCTGTTAAGGCACTGAAGGAAAATGATATCGAGACATTTGGAAAGCTTATGAATGCTTCACATGTATCACTTCGTGATGATTATGAGACATCATGTCCTGAGGTTGACGTACTTGTTGATGAGGCATGGAAGATTCCGGGTGTTATCGGATCACGAATCACAGGAGGCGGATTTGGCGGCTGTACAGTCAGCATAGTAAAGGACGAGGCTATTGATCAGTTTAAGGCAAACCTGACAAAGGCTTATGAAGAGAAGGTTGGAAAGACACCTGAGTTTTATGTTGTTTCAATCGGAGACGGACCTAGCCGTCTGGCATAAAATTAGCAATATGAAATAACAGTAACGGATAAATAGGTTTTTCCCGACAATGATTAAGGAGCATGACATGATTCAGGAGAGAATATTAGAATTAGTAAAATATGGTCTTACAACAGGACTTGTTGACCCTGCTGATGAGGTATACACAGTAAACAGACTTCTCGAGGTACTCGGAGTGGACGATATCGAGGATGAGACATTTGAAAAGGTAGAGGCTCAGCCAGCATGGACACAGGAAGAGGCAGAGGAGAAGCTTGAGGGTATACTCGAGGATATGATGACATACGCATATGACAATGGCATCATGAAAGAAAACAGCATTGTATACAAGGATCTTTTTGATACAAAGCTGATGGGCTGCCTTGTAAATGCACCAAGTGTGATCAGAGCTCGCTTTAAGGATTTATACGACAATGAGTCTTCACTTGCGGCAACCGATTATTTTTACAAATTAAGCTGTGACAGCAATTATATCAGAAGACAGCGCATAAAGAGGGATATGAAATGGACCACAGACACAGAGTATGGCACACTTGATGTGACAATCAATCTCTCAAAGCCTGAGAAGGATCCAAAGGCAATTGCTGCTGCTAAAAATGCTAAGCAGAGCGCATATCCAAAGTGCCAGCTTTGTAAGGAAAATGAGGGCTATGCAGGCCGCGTAAACCATCCTGCAAGAGAAAACCACAGAATTATCCCTGTTACAATAAATAACAGCCAGTGGTTTTTCCAGTACTCACCATATGTATACTACAATGAGCACTGTATCGTGTTCAATTCAAAGCATACACCGATGAAAATCGAGCGTGCCACATTTGGAAAGCTGCTTGATTTTGTGACACAGTTTCCACATTATTTTGTAGGCTCAAATGCAGATCTGCCAATCGTTGGAGGTTCTATCTTAAGTCACGACCATTTCCAGGGCGGACACTATACATTCGCTATGGCAAAGGCTCCGATAGAGAAAGAAATTACATTCAAGGGCTACGAGGATGTCGAGGCAGGTATCGTAAAATGGCCTATGTCTGTTATCAGAATCAAGTCAGCAGACAGGGATAAGCTTATTGACCTTGCAGATAAGATTCTTCTTGCATGGAGAGGCTATACAGATGAAGAAGCATTTATTTTTGCAGAGACAGATGGAGAGCCACACAACACTATCACACCTATAGCAAGACGTCGTGACGGAGACTATGAGCTTGACCTTGTGCTCAGAAACAACATCACCACAGAGGAGCATCCGCTTGGAGTATATCATCCGCATGCCCACCTTCATCACATAAAGAAGGAGAATATCGGACTTATCGAGGTAATGGGACTTGCAGTGCTTCCGGCCAGATTAAAAGGTGAGATGGCAGAGCTTAGGGATGCAATCCTTACAGGAAAGGATCTGCATTCGACTGAGACTCTTGCATCACATGCTGACTGGGCTCTTAAGTTTATGTCTAAGTATGATAAGATTGATGAGTCTAATATTGATGGTATCATCAATGAGGAGATTGGACTTGTATTTAAAGAAGTGCTTGAGTGTGCAGGAGTGTACAAGTGCACTGATGAGGGACGTGCAGCGTTCCAGAAATTTATAGATGCGGTAAACTTATAATATATTTTTTATAAAAACTTGCCCCAGCGTCCATGCTGGGGCATTGTTGTATATGGACATAATTCTAACTGCTTCTAAGCTGCTTCGTAAAGCTCAATATATAGTATGTTCGCCGGTGCTTTCCTTAGGTTGTGAAATAAATTAATTTTTAAATTACACTATTAAATACATCATTGGTAATGACTTTTTTACTAAAGACTTGTAACTTGACTAGATTTTGCTTTCTGCAATTTATGCAGGCAGTGGATGAATGCAGGCACCAGGAAGGCATCTGCGAGAATCCATGCGAGTGGGCTTGCAAAGCAGGCGGCAGAAAAGCCGAATATCGGTACAAATACAAGTCCAATGAGTGAACGCGCAATCATTTCTGCTACTCCTGCAAACATCGCAAAGCCGGAAAAACCCATGCCCTGTATGGTGAAACGGACTGTGTTTACCAGAACGAGCGGGATGTAGAAAAATGCATTTATCAGCAGAAACTGATGAGCCTGTACGACAACCTCTGTTTCGCTTGGTGATACAAACAGGTAAATCAGATAGTTGGCTATAAACGGCAGTGCCACAAAAATCAAAACCGAATAGATCGATCCTATCACTGAGGCTGAAATAAGCCCCTTCTTTACACGTTCAAATTTGGTTGCACCGACATTTTGTCCACTGTAGGTGGCCATTGTGGAGCCGAGTGCGTCAAATGGACACACCATAAACATTGAAATACGGCTTGCAGCGGTCATTGAGGCAACTGCGATGGAGCCTAAGCCGTTTACGGCAGTCTGCAGTATGACGCCGCCTATAGCGGTTATCGAATACTGAAAGCCCATAGGAAGTCCCATGACCATCAGATTTCTGACATATGAAGAGTCAAGCTTCAAATCATTTCTGCTTACATGCAGCAGAGGTACATTTTTTGCTATGTAAATGATGCACAGCACTCCTGATACACCCTGTGACAGTACGGTTGCAAAAGCCGCTCCAAACACGCCCATGTTAAATACCAGAATGAAAAGTAAATCAAGACCGATATTTAGAACAGCCGCGATTATAAGGAAAATAACAGGTATGACCGAGTTGCCGAGAGATCTCAGATATCCTGACAGCAGATTGTACAGTATTGTGGCAGGAATGCCTGCAAATATGACAATCAGATACTGGTAGGCGAGGTCGTAAATGTCGCCTGGCGTATTCATCCAGGTCAGAATGTGACCGCAGAGAAGCACAGTGAGTGCCGTCATGATTATTGCGATAATTACAGACACAATTCCTGCATTTCCTACATATTTTTTAAGTCCTTTTTCATCCTTGGCACCAAAGCGCTGGGCTATTGGAAGCGAAAAGCCGGCACACACACCCTGGCAGAAGCCGATGATGAGAAAGCAGATGCTTCCGGTAGAGCCGACTGCGGCTAAGGCCGAAACACTTAGAAAACGACCGACGATTATTGTATCCATAAGGCTGTAAACCTGCTGGAAAAGCATTCCGAGAAGCAACGGAAGGGAAAAGCCCAGAATGAGCCCGGTAGGAGAACCTACAGTGAGATCCTTTGAATTATTTTTAGTCATTATTTATAATCCCCCTTGATTAAAAATATATAAAAAATAGTGATTAAGTGTAATATACAACCTTTACAAACATAAGTAAATGAGGTAAAGTTAATTTGTTGGCATTTTTTTTTGGTGCATATTTTAAAGTGAATAAAAACGCTGATTTTTATGTTTGATATCATGTTTTTTTTGAGAAGAAAATTGAATAATCTGTAAATATGTATGGGCTGACATATAATTAAATTTGGAGGAAAAGAATGAGAGACTGGGAAAATAACATTCGAAAGGTTGTACCTTATACACCGGGAGAACAGCCAAAGAATACCTGTGTTATTAAGTTAAATACAAATGAGAATCCATATCCGCCAGCGCCGGGAGTGAAGGAGGTTTTAAGTAATTTCAATACAGATGATTTAAGACTGTATCCTGATCCAAGGGTTGATAAGCTGGTAAATGCAATTGCGGATTTCTATAAGATAGACAGCTCGAAGGTGTTTGTCGGAGTTGGCTCTGATGATGTACTTGCCATGATTTTCATGACTATTTTTCAATTACAAAAAAGCCGATACTGTTCCTGATATCACATATTCTATTTTATGATGTGTGGGCAGTATATGCTTCGAATCCCTTATGAGC
>ENA-OQJY01000090-OQJY01000090.1-human-gut-metagenome-genome-assembly--contig:-NODE-90-length-13125-cov-1.962687_pt1 | contig 13125 bp, 18 predicted proteins | sample MGYA00242643_ERZ504788 | MGnify/ENA primary metagenome ERZ504788 (study PRJEB26092, sample SAMD00036361) | human gut metagenome | host: Homo sapiens | study: EMG produced TPA metagenomics assembly of...
TGATTGAAACGCTTCTGATTTTTGTAAGAAATGATTGATTGAATGATAAGGAGATTTGATACAATGAGAACAATATTTGCAGAATACAATCCACAACGTAATAGTGTTGATGTTTATACCTCTGCGAGCTATATGCTCCGCATTGACTGTTGGGAAGCAGAAAAGAATTTAAAAACTACGCCTGGCTCAGATTGTGCATTAAATGCACTTGCAATTGATGAACCGCTTGAATATGTACGGTTATATCTGGATGGGAATATGCAGATGTGGGTAGATGCGGAAGATTCATTGGAAATCTTTTAAAATAATCCAAACTTACGTCAGCTACCACATACATGTAAGTTGTAATCTGTTTGTGTAATCACTAAAAACATTGACTTTAAAAATCAAAGCCGCCGTTATATAAATACATGAAATTGAATCTGCTTTGCGACGGCTTTTTCTTTTACCATTTGTAAAAATAGAAATAATCAATATAGTTCAGGCACTTTTTCTTTTAAAGATAAGTAGTGTAGCAATGACGGTAACAATAGCAACTAAGATAACTTGCATTATGGACTCCTGATTGGTTGTGTTTTTGGTAATAATAACTTGCCGTAACACAATAACAATCAAAGAAGTAACGATTGTTGCAGGAACAGATTTTCTGATCATGCCAATAATAAATGACCACAGAGACAGCACCATACATATAATCACAGTGGTTATTGCCATTGGTATCCATGTTCGGAGCATTGATGGTTGAAATGTTCCCTCCAGCATATTAAAGGATTTATCCGCAAATATAATATAACTGCTACAACAGATATATCCAATCGTCATTGAAATCGCTGTATAAACCATGATTATAGTTAATTTGCTGGCAATCAATTTATTCTGTTTAAAGGATAAGAAAACATAATCGTAATTGTTCGATGATTATATTCTCCAATAACCAGCTTTGCCGTTAAGACCGACGAGTACACAAGAAAAATGAATGACATCAATAAGCCAATGACAAGGTATGTACTTTCAAATGTGTCTTTGACCTGTTTGGGGTCTGTCATGCTATCCCATAAAGATATTGTAATGAAAAGGATGCTGAAAAGAATTGCGGCAAACATAAAGATAATATTTTGTGCAATACCAAATTTTTTCAGTTCCAGTTTGATCAAATGTGTCATCTCATTTTTCCTCCTCTGTAAGCTGGAAAAAGAAATCTTCCAGTGTGTCTTGCTTGCGTCCCATGCTCTCCAAACCAATCCCGTTCTCAATGATGGCTTTTGACAGAGCTTTACCTGAAATATCAGAATCATAAATGTGGATAAATTCTTTATCTAATACACTAAAATTCATGATTCTCATGTTTTCAAGCAGTGCAGCAACACGAGTCACATCGTCAACCTGCAAGCTGATATAATCTGTTTGATGCTTATGGATTTCTTCGATAGGTAATTCTGTTAAGAGTTTTCCGTGTTGAATAATTCCAATCGTATCAGCAAGAAGATCCACTTCGGATAGAATGTGGCTGGATATAAAAATAGTTGTTCCATCTTCTTGATTTAGCCGTTGAAAAAGGGTTCGCATTTCACGAATACACTCAGGGTCTAAAGCATTGATCGGTTCGTCTAAAATCAAAAATTCTGGCTTTGCCAGAATAGCTCTTGCAATAGCAAGTCGTTGTTTCATACCCAACGAGTAATGACAAACTTGTTTTTTCTCGACATTCTGCAAGTCCACCAAATGCAAAACCTCATCGATTCGTTCCTTGTTGGGAAATCCCATATACTCACAGTGCAGCTCTAAGTTTTGTCTGGCAGTCATTTTATCGTAAAAGTATGGATTCTCAATAATAGAACCAACCTTTTTGAATATTTCATAACTGTGACTGGTAACTTTTTCGCCTAAAAGCTGAACCTCTCCAGCATCTGGCTGGATAAGACTCAAAATCATTTTCATAACCGTGCTTTTTCCTGCGCCGTTTGGACCAACAAAGCCATATATTGCCCCTTTAGATATATGCATATTTACATCGTCTACAACAATATTATCTTTGTAGGCTTTTCGCAAACCTACGGTTTCCATAATATAATCCATTTTGTGTGCCTCCTTTATAGCTGCCATTATACAAAATGGACTTCTCTTTTCTCTGTCATAAATCTAACGATTTTCTAACTTTTTCAAGATGATTGAGAAAATAGTTTGCTCATTTTGTACACTATAAACTTCTAAGTCTGCCCCAATTTGTTCAGCAAGACATTTTGAAATTCGAAAGCCCCAAACCACTGCCGGAAGTTTTTTCGGGCTGTTGTATAATTCCTTTCAAAGATCTGTTTTTGCTGCTGTGGTGATATCCCATCTCCTCGATCTTCTATTTCAATAATGTTTTTTCCATTTGATGTGGTGAGCCTTAAAGAAATATACTTACCATCACCACCATGTCGGATGGCATTGTCTATCAGATTTTTTAAAATGCGTTGTAACGCCTCGTTATCTGTATAGGCAAAAATCGGTGTATCCGGTATCTGAATATTGACTTCAAATTGTTTCTGTTCAAGAAGGTCATAGTAGTCCAAAATTGTATCTTGGCAAATCCTTGATATATTTTCCTTTTTCATTTTAATAGAAAAATCTCCAGAAGTTATTTTAGACATTGTAAAATAGTCGTTAATTGTTGAGATTAAATCATCAGCCTTTTGGTCTATTTTAACAGCCATAGCATGAACATTTTCAGATCCATTGTACATTTTTGATCTATCCAACGCCCATTATGTGTTTTCCTGATATCATAATCATGTTCATCTAAAAATTTTTGTATTGTTGCATTATCCATTACAACACTCCTTTAAGTACCCCCATAAAAAAACTACACTTGTTGCATCCACGTTTAATGAACGTGTTTGATAGTTTCTTGCGATTTGATAAAACTTTCTGTATTCTGCAGAAGAGAAATATTCCATTTCTTTTCTTCTTTGCAGAAAGCTGTTTTTTGTTTTCTGTTGAATTGCACCGTTTTTGATCTTCCAGCTCTTTATTCACTTTAAATAGTTTCGGATACTTTGATGCAAGCCTCGTCATTTTTAGGTTGTTCCGGTTCTGCCTTTTTCTTCTTTTGTTGTCTTGACTGCTGCCGTGCTATTTTCAGCAACATGCTTTGGGTGTTCTGTTTCCGTTTGCTCTGTCTGTTTTGGCACTTCCCTGGGTTTCTTAAACAGCACACTTGCTATTAAAAACTCCAATGCCTCAACAGCCACTGTTACAACTCTGGAAAATAATCGTGGTCTGTTTCCACGCCGGGCAATTGATTCCCTGATTGGCTCCGTGATTTCTTTCCGCTTCACTTCCATTATCTTCGGTTCCGGCACTCCACTAATCAACGCCATATCAACAGCTCTGTTCCATTCCCGGCGTTTTTGGTTATCTGCTTCTATTTCCTGTGCCTTCGGATTATTTTTTCCGATTTTCTTTGTTGCAAGATAAACACTGCCACGCTCAAATACCTGTAGTTTCTGTTTCTCGTCCTGCACATAAATATTGATTAAATCTGTATAAGAATGCTTTACCTCATCCAGAAATGAATTGCTCTTGAAGCGTTCATCTTTCGCAGTAAACAGCTTCTTCTCATAGACTTCTCCTTTCTTCACAATACTGCAGCCTTCCCGAATCTCGCCATCTTCTCCTAATATCTCTTTCTTGGTTCGGACATGTTTTCCATTTTCATCATAAAACATATTTCTGCTGGCAATCTTAATGATTGGTTCATCCAGTAGTTTCCGTTCTGCAAATATCAAATGAATGTGATAATTGGTCTTTCTTTTATTGTGGTGCAAAGCAGCAATACACTCTGTTCCATAATTCTGTTTAAAATGATTTGTAAAAAGTTGCAACAATCTGTCTGGCTGATACTCTGTAAAACTCTCTGGTAAAGCAATGATCAATTCCCTTGCTTCAATGCATTTACCATCCGTCCCGCTTTTTACAAATTCTTCCTGATTACATTTTGCAAGTTCCCGCCAAAATTTCCGTTCTGTGGTTTCATAAACTGCATAAAGATTTTCCTGTTTTGCGTGACTGGATATATAAGTGATTCTGCCTTTTACATTGCTTAGTTTTGTCATTTGAATAAATGAATTTCTTCCGATAGGCACTCCCTCCTTGTCCTCGGAAAAATAAATTCCGCCATATCATTTGTGAGTGGATGCATCGGCATCCGTTTACAAACTAACTACCGTTTCCGGCTACAATAGCTCCCGGCAGGGCGAAATACACAGAGCATAAACGAAGTTTGTGCGATGGGTGTATTTCGCTCTCAAACGCCGAGGGCTTTGTAAGATGCTTCTTACATCTACCACAACTTGGCTTTCGCTTTTTCATTTTTGGGCGTATCCGCCCTCTTTTTCTGCCCGTATCCGGGCTTATTTTTTCACTAACAACAAACCGACTATTACTCTTCCTGTCTGCTTTATTCCGGTATCCTTGCCCGTACATACTCCAAATCTCCACAATATGGTGTTCCAACCAAATACCATTCTCTCGCCAGATTCATTTCCATTCGTGTCTTTACCCACTGATCATCAACCAGAACTTCCAGACATTCTCCGCAGTGAAATCCTGAATCAATCCATAAGTCTGATGACAATAATCCATATCTTTTGTTATAACTGTTGTAACCTAATCTTCCTTCTCTCATGGTGTCATTCTCCCTTCATTTATCATTTCCGCAGGGACGCCCTGAATCAGGGCCCCCTTTTGAAAAGTTTTTCTCGCCAATCAACTACCGGCTACACCTTACAAATCTTCTCTTTGTCTGCTATTTACAGGTGCGTGGCACGCTCCTGTCATAAGGTCATCAAGCAGAATCTTTACCAACGAAAGTTCTCATGCATTCCACACTTATCCAAATACTCTTGTCTTGCCTTTTCCCGTTCTTCCTCGGTTGGTGCTGTTTTGAATGTTGTATATAACTGACGTTTTACCATACTGTCTAATTTTTCCATCAATGCTTTTTCTATCTCCGGCAGATATTCCTCATTCCTGGCAAGATGATACTGGAACAATGCCAGTAATAAATCTTTTGGTATCTGCACCTGTAATTTTCTTTCCATGTTTCTCCTTTCCGTGACGGTCGTGACGATAGTGACGATATTTTCACTACCGTCACGCTATATAAAATACCGTCACAACCGTCACATATCGTCACGCTTGTTTTCCGACAAAGGTTAATCTAATTTTTCTTCCATCGTGTCCTCGTTCTGTTTTATACTGGATTCCATATTCCAGAATCAGACGTTCCAGGCTGACATTTAATTTTCGTGATAATGCGTTCGGCTGCATTTCCACCTGCAATACTTCCACAAGCTCTGTTGCTGTTCCTACCCACTCAGGCATAGTTTCTGTTACAAGTTCTTTGATTTTTTCCAACACTGGATCTTCTGGTTCTTTCCAAAGTTCTGTTTCTGTCTTGGTAAGTTCCCAGACACATCTCTCCCGATTAAAATTCAACCACAGTTTCTGATCCTGTTGGTCACGTCCTGCCACTTCCAGAACTGCCTTATTATCTGTCCGTTTTTCTTTCTGCATGACGAACGCTCCATCCGCAGCTCCAAGCAATCCATTTGTGCCAGAAATCATATCAAAAACTATCTGAAGATTCCATTTTTCCTTGTATGATGCACAACTAGAAAACAGATACCATATTTATCACTGAATGCTTTCAGCTTCGTTACAATCTCGTAATCGCTGGCATAACTGAATTTATCTCCACCGACCTCTCGAACCTTCTGAAGAGTATCAATGATAATCAGTCTTGCATCTTTATGCTCTGTCACAAACGTTACAAGCTGCTTTTCCAGTCCGTCATTGAGTTGATTTGGATTTTGTAGCAAAATAAAGTTCTCACTGCCTTCCATTCCAAACATCTGTGATAACCGCTTTTGCAACCTTGCATAATCATCTTCCAATGCTAGATACAGAACCGTTCCCTGTCTGACTGAAAAGCCCCACAACGGAAGTCCCTTACTGATGTGATACCCGATCTGTGCCATAAAGAATGATTTTCCAATTTTCGGCGAACCGACAAACAGGTAAGTTCCGTTATACAGAAGTCCATCTACAATTGGCAGTTTTGGTGGATATGCGGTATCGTATAATTCCATCATAGAAACTGTTTCCAGATCATCTGTATTCTTTTTATTTGCTGATTTTGCTGCATTTTCCCCATTATTTGTGGCTTGCAGATTGCCCTTGCCGGGCAAATCTGCTATACTTTGGTTGGTTAATTTATTACTTGATGGCTGTTCCACATCTGCGCCAACAGATGCAATCGGAGCAGTCATTTTTTCTTTTGCTGTCATTCATTTTCCCCTTTCAATCCATACAATGTCTCTGCGACCAATCTCAGGGTACTCAGCAACTCTTCGTTTTCCTCACTGCATTTTTCCAGATGTTTCAATTCTTCATAAATCTCTGCCATCTGATTTCGCAATGCTTTATACACTCTTGGATTTCCCTGTACCACAATTTCCCGATCAGTTAATCGTTTTGTGATATAGTCCTGCTTGCTAAGTCCTGACAATCGGACACATGCATCAATCTGCTCTGCTTCTTCCGGTGATACCCGGAATGCTACGTATTTTGTTTCTCCATCTTCCTTTACTGTCCAGTATTTTTCTCCTATTTTAATTTTTCCATTCCTTTCAATATCCAATTGTTCTGCCATCTGTGTCTGCTCACTTGGAAACAGATGTGCATATCGATAAGTGATATCAATACTCTCATGTCCCATTCGATCTGCGATTGCCAATACCGTAAATCCCATATTGATCAATAACGATACATGAGAATGTCTCAAGTCATGCACTCGAATTCTCTTTACCCAGAAGCTTTCGCCCCTCTGTCCATCTCATGATGGAGATAAGATTTGGAAATCATGAAAATCCGTTCATCCTCTTTCGACTCATACAGCATTTTCAGATAATCCTGCATCTCATCACACAAAAACTGCGGCATCTTAATGATTCGATTACTTTTTAATGTCTTTGGCGGTGTAATCACATCTTCCCGGTGCAGTCTCTGATAGGACTTATTAATCCGTAGTGTATGCGTTTCAAAATTGAAATCTGCCGGTGTAAGTGCTAATAACTCGCCCATGCGAAGCCCACACCAATAAAGTATTTCAAACGCATAATAGGAAACAGGCTTGTCCATCATGGCATCTGCAAATTTCAGATATTCTTCTTTTGTCCAGAACAACATTTCCCGGTGTTCCTCTTTTCCCATATTTCCAGCTTTCTGTGCCGGATTGGATGGAAGATGATAAAAATTGACTGCATGGTTGAAAATAGCACTCAATTGACTGTGAATTTTCTGCAGATAAGAGGATGAATACGGCTTTCCGTTTGGTTGCCGGATCGCAAGCAGTTCATTCTGCCATGCAATAATGTCCCTTGGCTCAATTTCTCCTATCTTTCGCTTTCCGAAATAGGGAAGAATTTTGGTTCTGGCGATATTTGTTTTTGTTCCCCAGGTATTATCACGAATTCGGTTTTGCATATCCTCCACATAAATCTCATAGAAGCTTTCAAAAGTCATATCCAGTTTTGCTTCTTTCTTCAGTAAAAGCTCCCGTTCCCACATCAACGCTTCTCGTTTTGTAGGAAATCCTCTTTTCGACGACTGGTGTGTTTCCCCTGTCCAGTCGGTGTAGCGGTATACCACCCGCCACTTTCCTGTGACATTATCTTTGTAAATACTCATATGATTTCTCCTTTCTGTTACGCTTCGCTGTAACATACTTTTTTGCGGAAATAATTGGTGTTTACTCTGCCAGCTACCGTAAGATAACCCAGCTTCTGTAATTCATCATTTAACTGTTTGACAATCTTATAAGCATAAGACTTGGAAACTCCCAGTTCCGCTGCAACTTCTTCTACTGTCATAAAAGTTCTGTTCGTCACATCGCATCCCTCCCTCTATCTTAACTTGATTTGTTTAAGTTGCTACATTCGCATGATACTAAACATTTTGATTTAAGTCAAGCAATTTTATGCGGATATTAAATTCTTTTGTTTAAGTTCTCCTTGCTATCCGAAATTGCTCATGCTATACTGAACCTAAACAGAATTGTTTTATTTTCTATCACAATTAATTATGGCAACACGAATGACCACTATAAGGAGGCAAACAAAAATAGGCAATCGGACAACGTATCAAATATTTTCGCAACCGCAAAGGCATGACACAAAAGCAACTCGGAGAACAACTGGGATTCATGGGAAAAACCTCAGATGTCCGCATGGCTCAGTATGAATCTGAAGCCAGAGTTCCTAAGATTGATCTTGTAAAACAAATGTCTCAGATCTTTGGTGTCAACACACATGCTTTAACTGTGCCCGATATTGATACTCACATAGGTCTGATGCATACACTATTTGCACTGGAAGATATGTATGGTCTGAAGGTGAAAAATGTAGATGGACAACCTCATCTCTGCCTTGACTCTTCCATATCTGCTCCCGGCTCATCTGTTGATGAAATGCTTCGTGCATGGATGGAACAATCTGACAAATTGGAAAACGGTGAAATCAGCAAGGAAGAATATGATGAATGGAGATATAAGTACCCGGAACTGGATACTTACCAGAAACGTGCCAAGATACCCTCTCAGGAACTGAGTGATTACCTCTTAAAAGAATTGACTAAAAAAGAAAAATAAGGAAAAATCAGACAGATTTTTAGGCATTATTATATACAAGTGAAAAGGAACATTAAAAAAATTCCTTTAATATAGAAAGAATTGATTGATTTCAAAGCAGGAGTGTGGCAAAATACAAATCACAGTATTCATGAAAATGGCAGGTGTGAGATGAAAGCAAATGTGAAATCAGTTTTAATGAAAAAATATTGCAGAGTATATCAGGTGGGGGCGAAGCTTTTGATGGCTGCACTTCCGTGGCGTTCACCGAAAATGCTCAGTGGATCAGGAGCAGTGAAGAAGTTGCCAGAGGCGGTTCGAGATAGAGGATTTCATAAAGTATTAATTGTAACAGGACCGAAGATTCGTGCAGGGGGCTTCTTAATGAACTGCTGGAAGAGATGAAAGAGAAGAAGTTGAAATATGTTATCTTTGACGGCATTTCTCAGAATCCTACGGATGAAGAAGTTGAAAATGGAGTAGGAATATTTCTTGGAGAAAAGTGTGACTGCATGATCGCATTTGGTGGCGGAAGTGTGATGGATTGTGCAAAAGGGATCGGAGCCAGAGTTGCGAGACCGAAGAAAGCAGTTCGGAACTTACAGGGACTTTTCCGTGTGCTACGTCCGATTCCTGTAATCTTCGCTGTGCCTACAACTTCAGGCAGCGGGTCTGAGGCAACGATTGCAGCGGTGATTACCGAGGTTCAGACACATCATAAAGCATCAATCAATGATTTGCAATTGATGCCACGCTTTGCAGTACTTGATCCGTGCCTTACAGTAGGACTGCCGCCACAGGTAACAGCACAGACAGGAATGGATGCGCTGTGTCATGCAGTGGAAGCATACACGAATGATACATATAACAGTGATTTTGAGCGTCTGATGTGTAGTAAGGCAGTGCGATTGATTCATGAAAGTCTTCTGACAGCATATGAAGACGGGACAAATCTGCAAGCGAGACAGGATATGCAGGAGGCTGCATTTCATGCGGGACGCGCATTTACAAGAGGAAGTGTGGGTTATGTTCATGCAATTGGCCATGCGATCAGCGGGCTCTATGGAGTGCCTCACGGGCTTGTGATGGCAATTCTGCTTCCGCATGTGATGCGTGCCTATGGCTCTTCTGTGTATGATAAGCTTGCGGATTTGTGTGATATCTGTGCGATGGAAGTAGATACACCGGACGGTATGATCTCAGCCGAAGTTCGTGCCGAAACATTTCTCCAGTGGATGGAAGAGTTAAAAGAGAAACTTGGAATTCCGAAATATCCGGATATGATCCGGGAAGAAGATGTGAACCAGATTGTAAAATGGGCACAGAAAGAGGCGAATCCGGTTTATCCGGTTCCGGAGATCTGGGATGCGCAGGAGATGAAAGAGTTTGTTCTGGCCATGATGGAAGGAGCGAGACTTGAAGGTGCAGAAAAGAATGAATAACCGATAGAAACCGGTGATGGGTGTAATAAATTGGAGGAAATAATGACAGTATGAGTGACAATGCAACAATGAAAAATACAACGATTCATGACATGACGACCGGAAGTCCGGCCCGCCTGATCATGCAGTTTATGATACCGATGTTTTTGGGAAATATATTTCAGCAGTTTTACAACATTGCTGATTCAATTATAGCAGGACAGTTTCTTGGTGTAAGAGCACTGGCTGCAATTGGAAGTACAGGCTCGCTGATGTTCTTTGTGACAGGCTGGCTGAATGGTCTGAGTAGTGGATTTGCTTATTTTGGTGTCACAGTTGGTTTGGTGCGAAAGAATATGAGAGGATGCGGCATTATGTGGCGATGTCTATTTACCTTTCTGCTGGCTGGGCTGTGCTTATGACGATTGGTCTTGGAATTGCAAATGAGCCAATTTACGTTTGATGAATTATAAGGATAGCATTATGCCGGACGTAAAGGCATATATGGGAATTATTTATGCGGGTCTGATTGTAACGGCAGCGTATAATGCGCTGGCTGCATTTCTGCGTGCACTGGGTGATTCGAAATCCCCATTGTATTTTTTGATTATTTCAGCAGTAATCAATGTAGGACTTGATGTGGCGTTCATTATTTATGGCGGCATGGGTGTAGAAGGATGTGCCTATGCGACCGTTATCGCACAGGGAATCTCAGTAGTACTTTGCTTTATATATATCGTGAAGAAGTTCCCTATTCTGCATCTTAAAAAAGAGAATTTCAGATTTTCTCTTCCAGCTTGCGGAAAATTGATGGCTCTTGGAGTTCCGATGGCATTACAGTTTTCTATTACAGCAATCGGAACAATCATTGTACAGGGTGCTGTAAATGTTTACGGGGAAGATTATATGGCAGGTTTCTCCGCGGCAGCAAAGATTCAGAATGTAATCTGCACAGTATTCGTGGCCTTCGGTGCAACGATTGCAACTTATGTGGGACAGAACTGGGGAGCTGGAAAAGTAGACCGTGTACGACAAGGTGTGCGCTGTACACAGATTATGATTTTGGCTTACAGCGTAATTGCGATGATACTGGTATTTTTCTTTAGTAAATATCTGACATACCTTTTTATCAGCCCATCAGAGACGAAAGTTATTGAAGTATCAGTGCTGTATTTCCATACAGTATTCTGGTGTTATCCATTCCTGGGAAGTATCTTCCTATATAGGAATACCCTGCAAGGACTTGGATATGGACTTGTGCCGATGCTCGGAGGAGTGTTTGAACTTGCGGCGAGATCTGCAATTGTAGTTCTTGTGGCAGGAAAAACAAGCTTTGCAGGAGTGTGTCTGTCAGATCCGGCAGCATGGATCTCCGCATTGATTCCACTGATCCCGTATTATATCTATGTGACACGGAAGTGGAAGAAACAAGGGAAGATAGCGATGTAAAAGTGAAAGCAAAAAACAGGCGCAGGGAATCAATTATGAAGCTCTGCGCCTGTCGTTTGTTAAGTTAAAATTATTCTGCGGCTTCTTCTTCCTCTTCATCTGAAGTAAGATCAGAAGCTTTTACGTGTACTTCTGTGATAGTAACTACTGTTGCATCAAGATCTGTCATAAGATCAACATCTTTGTCTTTGGCAATTGGAAGATCAGCAACACGAATTGTGTCCCCGATTTTCAGAGGTCCAACATCAACTTCGACTTTCTCTACCAATGCGGCAGGAAGAGCCTTGAAGGAAATCTCCTGAAGCATCTGCTGTGGTACTCCTGAAGACAGTTTCTCGAGGTTTACAAGGTGAATCTCTGCTACAGAGTGAACCTTCTCATTGCTTATCAGTGCCTGAAAATCTATTTCATCTACATAACCTTTCAAAGGATTGTAATCAACTTCCTTGATCAGAGCGTCATAAGTTTCGCCGGCAACTTCCAGCATAACCTGACCACCTTTGCTCTCGACTTTCAGAAGTTTTTCTATTTCTGCTTTATCAAATTTCAGTGGAATAGAATCTTCCAGTTCACGACCGAACAGGTTTCCTGTTACGAATCCTTCGCGTCTTAATTTTTTTGCTTTGATTGACATGTCTCTTTTTTCAGCTTTTAAAGTATTCATTTATCTTTTCCTCCAAATTACTGAATTCGCTTAGCAGCCTTCAACTTGTCAAAATAATAAGTAGGTTTTGTTAAGTGTTCTTTTTCTTTGCTACAGTTACACTATAGCACCCGGTGTCAAGGGGAAGGGAAAAGCAGGGAGAATTGTAGGGTAAAAAATTAAGGTTTTGAAGGTTGAAAAAGGTGTGATAAATGAAAAAATTAAGGTTGTATAACTGGAATATTCAGAGAATTATTGTGAAAATGGCGGAAATGTATGGGATATGATATTTATTTAGAAGAAAAGTGACGAAATTTAAAAGGAATCAAAACGTGTGTAACATTATTGAAAATGCAAATCCTTTATGATAAAATTTCAAACAGAAACTACTGATATTAGTCGAAATATCGGTATAGAAATGGGGAAGAAACAATATGGATTTACAGACATTGATCGTTTTGATCATCGAGTTGATCGGAACGATCGCATTTTCAATTTCGGGGGCAATGGTCGGTATTCGCCGAAAGATGGATATTTTTGGCGTGCTGGTGCTTGGAGTGGTGACCGCGGTAGGAGGCGGAATGATGCGTGATGTGATCTTGGGGAAGACACCGAGCGCATTTGTGAAACCGATTTATGTAGAAGTGGCAGTGATTTCTGCATTAGCGCCATTTCTCTTACTTTCTATTAATAAGAGACTGATGCATAGTAAATACCAGACACTCTATGCGGGACTAATGTTCCTAATGGATTCGGTCGGACTTGGTATCTTTACAGCAGTCGGAGTATCCACAGGATGGACAGCAGGATATCATGATAATATGTTTTTCTTAAGTTTCCTTGGAGTACTGACAGGAGTTGGAGGAGGACTTCTCCGAGATGTGATGGCAGGAGTTCCACCGTATATCTTTGTAAAGCATGTGTATGCCTGTGCGTCAATT
>ENA-OQJY01000092-OQJY01000092.1-human-gut-metagenome-genome-assembly--contig:-NODE-92-length-12877-cov-3.515373_pt1 | contig 12877 bp, 12 predicted proteins | sample MGYA00242643_ERZ504788 | MGnify/ENA primary metagenome ERZ504788 (study PRJEB26092, sample SAMD00036361) | human gut metagenome | host: Homo sapiens | study: EMG produced TPA metagenomics assembly of...
AATAAAGTGCTTCGTTCGACTTGCATGTGTTAAGCACGCCGCCAGCGTTCATCCTGAGCCAGGATCAAACTCTCATGTTAAAAAGTTGATCTCAGTCAAGTTAAACTTGGCTAATTCGTTCATTCAGGTTGCAAATAAATTTGCAACTGTCCGTAGCTCCTCAAACAATTCTGCAAGCAGATTGTTTTCATCGCTTTCGCACAAATTCTGAATTTACTGTTTTAAAGGTCTTCAATTTTCATTGAAGCGTTCTGATTGATTCTCAAAATCTTTCAAGGTTTCTCACTGTTCAGTTATCAATGTTCTTTAGTTCATTGCCTTGCGACAACGAATTATATGATATCAAACTTTCAAGTTTTTGTCAACAACTTTTTTAAGTTTTTTATCAAGCAGGGCTACAAGGATTCGAACCTTGAAATGACGGAGTCAGAGTCCGTTGCCTTACCATTTGGCGATAGCCCTATATGAAGCGCAGGGGGTGGGATTCGAACCCACGCGCCCTTGCGGACAAACGGTTTTCAAGACCGCCTCGTTATGACCACTTCGATACCCCTGCACGAGAGCGGGTGATGGGAATCGAACCCACGTATCCAGCTTGGAAGGCTGGTGTTCTACCATTGAACTACACCCGCATATTTAATTATTCACAAGTCGGGGTGACAGGATTCGAACCTGCGACCTCCTGGTCCCAAACCAGGCGCTCTAGCCAAGCTGAGCCACACCCCGATATGCTGTTTTGCCGTTTCGTTTTTGTTGCCTCACCGAAGCGACTTCGATATAATATCACCCTATTCCATACTTGTCAACACTTTTTTACATTTTTTTAAATTAATTTTTCAAATACGATACATTCCGCGTTTTTACGATGTTTTCGACAACCTGAAATAACAGTTTTACTGACTCCTTAAATGATTTATTAACCGCACTTTCTGCTGTAGGAAATCGGGCAAGAAAAAAGGCGGTTTTATCACAAACCGCCTTTTAGTGGACTAGACGGGAGTCGAACCCGTGTCCGAAATACAATTCCCTGTCCTTCTACGAGTGTAGTTTATTATTTAACATTCCCTCTGCCACACGATAACAAACAACCTTGTGGTTTCAGTAGCTTCATGATACGCCCGATGGCTCAAAGCTTTGCCAACGTCGTTTCTCACATAGTCGAAGCCTGGGTCCTAAAGTGTGAGTGCTCTAGGTCAGACTGCTGCCATTAGGCAGCGTATGCTAAATTATCTTCAGCGTTTAATTTTAATTTGGCCATTTAACGCATCGCCATACGACTCGCTTCTCCAGCTGCATGTACCCCGTCGAAACCTTTACTAGCCCATATTCAATTTTTTTGCGGGGTACATGCAGCTACGCTCCATGTTCTCCGCTCCGCTTCGGTCCGCCCAAAGCCTTACTAACCCAGATTTCTGATTTTGAAATCTCTCTGTGCCTCTCGCTTTTGATCCTTCTTGGCTATGTCTGCTCTCTTATCATAAAGCTTCTTACCTTTGGCAAGTGCTATCTCTACTTTGACCAGACTCCCCTTAAAGTATACCTCCACCGGCACAATTGTGAAACCCTTTTCCTTCATCTTTGATGAAAGCTTCTCGATTTCCTTCTTGTGGAGTAAAAGCTTTTTAGGTCTGAGTGGATCCTTGTTGAAGATATTTCCCTTCTCATATGGTGTGATATGCATGCCATACAGGATAATCTCACCGTTCTCAATACGGATGAACGACTCCTTTATGCTGCCCTTTCCCATTCGAAGTGACTTCACCTCAGTTCCTGCAAGTGAAATACCGGCTTCGTATTTCTCAAGCAAAAAGTAATCGTGATAGACCTTTTTGTTGTTGGCTATTAATTTCTTTGGTTCCTTAGCCATGTCGGTATCTCCTTTCCTCAAACTGCTTTACAATACTAACACATTTTTTTACAATTGCCAATATCTAAAACGCAAATTATTGTAAACCGCTGGTTCACATTTCTATTTATTTACACTATATAATATATTATGACATCTTTTTCAATAAATCTTTCGCACAACGACCGACAAATAACAGATAATCAAATAAGTATTTTTAAATCATAAAAAATTTCGTCATTATTGTCATATTATTCCGCCGGTTTAAAATCAATTGTACGCATAATTTTGTCAGTACTGTCCACAACAACCTTGATTTTTTGTCCAAGCTTGTATCTCTTATTGGTGGCTGAACCGGCTAGCTCATAGGTATCCTCGTAAAACTCATAGAAATCATCTGTCAGGTCTGTCACGCGCACAAGTCCCTCAACTGTATTTGGAAGCTCCACGAAAAAGCCCCACTCCGTGACACCTGATATAACTCCTTCAAAGCATTCACCAATATGATTTGACATGTATTCACATTTTTTTAAGCTTGACTGTTTCACGCTCTGCCTCTTCTGCACGTCGTTCAGTCTCACTTGCCTGCTTTGCAACAGCATCGAGTATAGACTCATAGTGCTCCCTGCGGTTATCATTCATCCTGCCGCGGATATTTTCCTTGATGATACGGTGTATCTGCAAATCAGGATATCTGCGGATTGGTGATGTAAAGTGACAATAATAATTTGCCGCCAATCCAAAATGTCCTGTACATGCTGTTGTATATCGTGCCTGTTTCATAGAGCGCAGTGTCAGTCTGCTTATCAGGGATTCTTCATCTGTGCCATCCACCTTCATCAAAAGCTTCTGAAGTTCCTTTGGGTGTACCTCATCAGCTCCAATATGAAGCGTATAGCCAAAATTATTGATAAATGTGGAAAGCTTTGCGATTTTTTCTGAGTCCGGCTTGTCATGTGTTCTGTATACAAAAGGTATTTCCTGCCAGAAATAATCCTCAGCCACAGTTTCATTTGCTATAAGCATAAAATCCTCAATGAGCTTTGTTGCCACATTTCTGTCATACGGCTTTATATCTATCGGATGACCATCTTCATCGAGCACGACTTTAGTCTCCGGAAAGTCAAAGTCTATAGAACCTCGTTTCATTCTCTTTTTGCGTAGAATTGCTGCAAGCTCTGCCATTTTTTCAAACATAGGCACAAGATCCTTATATTCTTCAATCACAGCGGCATCCTTATCTACAAGAATCTTTTTTACATTTGTATATGTCATCCTGCGGTTTGTCTTTATGACTGTCTCTGCAATCTTATGATCGATAACTTCACCCTTTTTATTTATTGTCATAATGCATGAAAGAGCCAGCCTGTCACATCCCTCATTCAAGGAGCATATGCCATTTGAAAGCTCTCTTGGAAGCATCGGAATTACTCTGTCTACAAGATAAACAGATGTTCCTCTCTTAAGTGCCTCCACATCAAGGGCACTGTGCTCCTGCACATAATTCGACACATCTGCTATGTGTACTCCAAGTACATAATTGTCGCCATCCATGTATAAAGACACGGCATCATCAAGATCCTTTGCATCCTCTCCGTCTATCGTGACCATCATCCAGTCGCGTAAATCCATCCTGCCGGCCATATCCGCAGGTGTCACATCCTTTGCCACATTCTGCACCTGATGCATGATTTTCTCCGAAAAATCCACCGGCAGATCATAAGCCTTTACTATAGAAAGAATATCTGTACCCGGGTCATCTATATGTCCGATTATTTCAACAACCTTGCCCTCCGGCTTTTTACCCTTTTTACCATAGCTTGTAATTTCAACCACTACCTTATGGCCCGACATAGCACCCTTTGAGCGCTCCTTTGGTATGAAAATATCTGTGCCAAACCTGGTATTGTCAGGCACTGCAAAACCAAAATTATCACTTGCCTCATAGGTGCAGACTACCTGCTTCATGCCTCGCTCTATGACGGAAACAACCTTTCCCTCCTTGCGGCGTCCTGTTGTGACAGGTGAGATTGTAATCTCAACAGTGTCCATGTGCATCGCACCATTTACATACTCTGCAGGGATAAAAATATCATCAGGCTCTCCCTCCACAGTGACAAATCCAAATCCCCTTTGATGCGCTGTGAATACGCCAACTGTCTTTTTAATTTCCGACTTTGAGTATTTCCCGCGCTTTGAGAGTGTTATCCTTCCCTCTGCCTGCAAATCCAAAAGAATCTGTTCAAGCTGTGGCCTGTCCTCTTTTTTTACTCCGAGTACTATGCAAAGTTCCTTGATTTTCATCGGAACATACATGTCATCACACATAAAGTCATAGACCATCTTTTTTCGTGTTTCATATCTATCTATATTACTCATTATCTCTCCTTTTCGTTGCCCCATCTGATTTCAAATGCACAGGCTTTAAATAAAATTTCCACCATTGACATTTTCATCCTATGAATGTTGATTTTATATCACATCAACCTGCAACGAAAACCTCGAATTTCATCATCTGGATGTTGATGCGATAAAAAAGACTGCCGATTTCTCGACAGTCTAAGTATTTACCATATTCCCATATTTAAGACAATTGATATAATAAAGAAAAGAACAACACATACAATTGTTGCTTTAACCAGACGTCCTTCCTTTGAACGTCCCTTGTTCTTGCCCCAATATGTATCAGCAACTCCGGCAATAGTGCCAAGTCCTGCTGACTTACCCTCCTGGAAGAGAATAACTATAGTAATTACTAAACTGACGATTATAAATAATACCGATAAAACAATTTTTAAAGTTGCCACGATAAGACCTCCTAATTTCAATTCTAAATAACAGAACTAATATACTACGTTTTTATTGCACAGTCAAGAGTTTTATACTGTATGTAACAGATTTTCACACTTTATGCAATGGATTTTATTAGTTTCACGCAATAAATGTATCGCTATTTTTCACTTTCATCTGCTGTCCCAATCATTGATGTACAATTTGGGCATCTTGTTGCCGCAATGGCAATCTTGCTCTTGCAGTATGGACACTCCTTTGTGTCAAGTTCTTTTTCCTCTTTGCGTCCAAATCTCTCTCCTGCCACATTCATAGCCTTTACAATGCAGAATACGATAAGTGCCATGATAAGAAAATTGACTACTGCGGTAAGAAACTTTCCATAATACAATGTAGCTTCTCCAAAGAGCTTTACCGAAAGCTGGTCAAAATTCATGCCGCCAAACACTCCAAGTATAGGGTTTATAATGTCATTGACCAAGGATGTGACTATGCTGGTAAATGCACCACCTATGATGATACCAACTGCCATATCCATGACATTCCCTCTGCTGATAAACTTTTTGAATTCATTAAAAAAATTTTTCATCACTAGTATCCTTCCTTTTTTGCTCTCTTCTTTTGATAATCTAAACCATTTTTTAATATTATACATTTTTCAATTTTATTTTACAAGAAAATACATTATGATATTATCATGCCTTTTGCTTAGTGCATGCGAAAAGGTATGGGATGAGATATACAGCTTTCGAGGAAAATGATACTTGACGGATATATAAAACCCCAGCATATAAACCTTGAAACAGATTTATATGCCGGGGCTTTTCATTTAGATAAATATGTTAACACAAGCAAATTACCGTTATCTATACTTTCGATATTATACGTTAATCTCTGCCTTTACTCCACTCTCATCCTTATGCGCTTCAAGCACCGGATTAACTACATCACGCAGATATACATCTACCTGACGAGGTGCACGTCCCACATAAAGCTCAGGCTTAAGGTTCTTTTCGATATCAGCTTTTGTCAATCCGAATGCAGGATCTGCAGCGATTAAGTCTACGAGGTTATTCTCTTTTCCCTCTTCCTTTACTGTCTTTCCTGCCTGCATTGAGAGCTGTCTGATCTTCTCATGGAGCTCCTGACGATTTCCGCCGTTCTTTACAGCATCCATCATGATGTTCTCTGTTGCCATGAATGGTATCTCTGCCATAAAGTGCTTTTCAATAACCTTTGGATATACTACCAGTCCATCCACCACATTGAGGCAGAGGTCAAGTATTCCGTCTATTGCAAGGAAGCCCTCAGGTATTGAAAGACGCTTGTTTGCTGAATCGTCAAGTGTTCTCTCAAACCACTGTGTAGCCGAGGTAATTGCAGGATTCATTACATCTGCAAGAACATATCTTGAAAGAGATGCTATTCTCTCACTTCTCATAGGATTTCTCTTATATGCCATGGCTGATGAGCCTATCTGATTCTTCTCAAACGGCTCCTCTACTTCCTTAAGATGCTGGAGCAGTCTGATGTCGTTTGACATCTTTGTAGCTGATGCAGCGATGCCTGCGAGCACATTTACTACTCTTGTATCTACCTTACGGGAATATGTCTGGCCAGACACCGGATAACAATCCTTAAAGCCCATCTTCTTTGCGATCATTGGATCTATCTTGTCTATTGTCTCATTGTCTCCGTCGAAGAGCTCAAGGAAGCTGGCCTGTGTTCCTGTAGTGCCCTTTGAGCCAAGGAGCTTTAATGTGCCCTGCACATACTCTAAATCCTCGAGATCCAGCATAAACTCATTCAGCCACAGTGTGGCACGCTTTCCAACTGTTGTCGGCTGTGCCGGCTGGAAATGTGTAAATGCAAGAGTTGGCTGATTTTTATACTTATCAGCAAAGTTTGCAAGCTCTGCAATAACACTTATTAGCTTTTTGTGAACAAGCTTTAATGCTTCATTCATGATGATAATATCTGTATTGTCACCTACATAGCATGAGGTTGCTCCAAGATGTATAATTCCTGCTGCCTTAGGGCACTGCTGTCCATATGCATAGACATGGCTCATTACATCGTGACGCACAAGCTTCTCACGCTCCTTTGCCACATCATAATTGATGTCATCCACATGTGCCTTTAATTCATCAATCTGTTCCTGTGTGATAACCGGTTTGCCATCCTGTGAAAGCCCAAGCTCCATCTCAGTCTCTGCAAGAGCAATCCAGAGCTTTCTCCAAGTGGTAAATTTCATATCCTGCGAAAAAATATACTGCATCTCTTTGCTGGCATAGCGCTCAGAAAGAGGACTTGTGTATCTGTCTGTACTCATATTCTCTCCTTTATTAGCGATTAAGCATTTTTCTCTCGAGGTCTATTTCTTTGTCAAAATACTCGCCTCTGATATCATCCTTCGGTGGCTCCATCGGATATTTTCCTGTGAAACAGCCCATGCAGATTGGCAGTCCCTCTACCATCTCATGAAGTCTATCAATTCCAAGGTAGCCTAAAGAATCTGCACCTATAATCTGTCTGATATCCTCAATAGTCCTGTTGTAAGCGATAAGCTGCTCTCTTGCAGGAATATCTGTACCGAAATAGCAAGGCCATAAGAATGGCGGTGAACTGATGCGAACATGCACCTCTGTGGCCCCCGCCTCTCTTAACATACGCACTATTCTGTCTGAGGTTGTTCCTCGCACAATTGAATCATCAATCATAACAACTCTCTTGCCCTTAACAGCCTCCTTTAATACATTGAGCTTTATCTGCACACTTGATTCACGGCTTGACTGCTTAGGCTTGATAAATGTCCTGCCGACATAACCGTTCTTGACAAATGCTGTGCCATATGGAATGCCCGACTCAAGTGAATAACCAAGAGCAGCGGCATTTCCTGATTCCGGTACTCCTGTCACGATATCAGCCTCAACCGGTGAATCCATTGCAAGGAATCTGCCAGCCTTGATACGGCTGCCATACACGCTTACTCCGTCAATATGGCTGTCAGGTCTTGCGAAATAAATGTATTCAAACACGCATCTGGCCTGTTTTTCAGGGGCAAGTGCCATAGTCATATCAGACTCAATGCCCTTTTCAGGAGTGATGGTGATAACCTCTCCCGGCTCTATATCCCTGACAAACTCTGCACCGATTGTATCAAGTGCACAGGTCTCGGATGTAACGATATATGCATTGTCTCTCTTTCCGATGCAAAGAGGCTTAAAACCAATGGGTCTCTGGCTGCAATAAGCTTTCTCGGGCTCTCGACAACAAGCGCGTAGGCTCCCTTAAGCTTCTGGCAGGCACGTCTGACCGCCTCCTCCGCTGTTTTTGAGTTAAGACGTTCTCTGGCAATATGATAAGCTATAACCTCAGAGTCGATTGTGGTCTGGAAAATAGCTCCTGTATACTCAAGCTCCTTGCGAAGCTCCTTTGCATTTATGAGGTTTCCGTTGTGTGCCATGGCAAGTGTGCCCTTGACATAATTTAATACGAGCGGCTGTGCATTCTCACGTGTTGATGAGCCTGCTGTTGAATAGCGCACATGTCCCACTCCGATATCGCCCTTCATAGGCTCTAAGATATCATGAGTAAATACCTCATTTACAAGGCCCATGCCCTTGTGTGTGGTCACCTTTCCCTTTGGTCCGTGTGTATCACTCACTGCAATACCACAGCTTTCCTGTCCTCTGTGCTGAAGTGCAAAAAGACCATAATAGATAGTGGATGCGACATTTCCTCCATCAAAATCATACATGCCGAACACACCACACTCCTCGTGAAGCTCATCAAATACATGGTTATGCTCGTCAATATCAGAACACCTTTTTAATTTTGTACCGGTATGACTTTTTGTATCTATACAAGTATTTATATACTGATTTATGTTATTGTCCTGGTTCATAATATCTCCGTTTATAATTGCGAAATAGTAACGCGGAATAAATAATATATTAGCGGCTGAATTTGCTTCCTGTAAGAAGCTCAAATGCCTCTTTATATTTCTCTACAGTCTTCACAACAACCTCATCAGGTAAAAGAAGGTCATTGTCCGGATTTGCCTTGAGCCAGTCTCTTACATACTGCTTGTCAAATGAAGGCTGTCCCTGTCCAGGCTTATATCCATCAAGTGGCCAGAAGCGTGAGCTGTCAGGTGTGAGCATCTCATCGGCAAGCTACTACCTCCCCCTGCTCATTTAAGCCAAACTCAAACTTGGTATCTGCGATGATGATGCCCTTTGTAAGAGCATACTCTGCACATTTCTTGTAAAGAGCAATTGTATAATCGCGAATCTTCTCTGCGTACTCTCTGCCCTTCTCAGGATAAATCTTCTCTAATACTTCTACTGATTTTTCGAATGAGATATTTTCATCATGATCTCCAAGATCAGCCTTGGTAGATGGTGTATAAATAGGCTCAGGGAGCTTATCAGACTCAACAAGTCCTCCGGAAGTCTGATTCCGCAGACTGTACCGTTCTCCTGGTAGCTTGCCCAGCCGCTTCCTGTGATATATCCACGAACTATACACTCGATTGGAAGCATCTCAAGCTTCTTGCAGAGCATGCTGTTTCCGTTGAATCTGTCCTGACTGAAGAACTCCGGCATATCCTTTGCGTCTACTGAAATCATATGGTTAGGAACGACATCCTTTGTGAATTCAAACCAGAACTTAGACATCTGTGTGAGGATGGCTCCCTTGTCTGTAATCTTATTCTTTAAAATATGGTCAAAAGCGGAAATACGATCTGTTGCGACCATAATAAGGCTGTCCCCGTTATCATATACTTCTCTTACTTTTCCTTCTTTGAATGGTTTAAATTCCTGCATGATTGTCCTCCATCTTATGTGTAATTTATTTTACAAATCAAATGCTACCTTTAAATTATATACCAGCTCAATTTGTAAAGTCAACGTATATTATAAGTTTTTTTAAATAATTTTATGTCACTTATAAGTATTCCTTATGTTTATTATTACATCTTTAATATATCAAAACAAAAGCTCCGGTTCAAACCCTTTGTCTGCGCCGGAGCTTATATAATACAAATTTTATTTAACGATAAGTGACTTTCCTGTCATCTCTTTTGGCTGTGGAAGTCCCATAATCTCAAGCAGTGTTGGAGCGATATCTGCAAGACATCCGCCCTCACGAAGCTTGTAAGAAGGGTCAGCGTTTACAAGAATGAAAGGAACAGGATTGGTTGTATGAGCTGTATGAGGTTTTCCTGTCTCATAATCAATCATCTTCTCTGCGTTTCCGTGGTCAGCACAGATGAATAATACTCCATCCACATCCTTGATTGCCTGCACTGCATCACCTACGAGTGAATCAACTCTCTCAACAGCCTTTACAGCAGCCGGAATCACACCTGTATGTCCAACCATGTCAGGGTTAGCAAAGTTGATGATAATAACATCATACTTGTCTGACTTGATAGCCTCAACAAGATCCATTCCAACCTCAGGAGCACTCATCTCAGGCTTTAAGTCATATGTTGCAACGTCCTTAGGACTGTTTACAAGAAGACGTGCCTCATCGATATTCGGCTCTTCTACTCCACCATTAAAGAAAAAGGTTACGTGTGCATACTTCTCTGTCTCTGCGAGACGAAGCTGTTTCTTGCCATTTGCTGCAAGATACTCACCAAATGTATTCTGGATTTCTTCCTTCTCAAAAGCGATAAGCTTGTTAGGAATTGACTCGTCATAATCCTTGAAGCATACAAATGTTGTCTTAAGGAATGGGCGCTCAAAGCCGGTAAACTTATCATCGCAAAATGCTCTTGTCATCTCACGAGCACGGTCAGGACGGAAGTTGAAGAAGATAACAGAATCATTGTCCTTTACAACAGATACCGGTGTGCCATCCTCGTTTGTGATAACTGTAGGAAGCACGAACTCATCTGTAACATCGTTTGCGTATGACTCCTCCATAGCCTTTACAGGGCATGTAGCTTTTACGCCTTCACCCTTAGTGAGTGAATCATAAGCCTTCTGCACACGATCCCAGTTGTTATCTCTGTCCATTGCATAGTAACGTCCTGAAAGAGATGCAATCTTTCCTACACCGATTTCCTTCATCTTGGCGAGAAGCTGCTCGATATAGTCCTTGCCTGATGCAGGAGGTGTATCACGACCATCAAGGAATGCGTGTACATATACTCTGTCAAAATTCTCTTTCTTGCAAAGCTCAAGAAGTCCGTAAAGATGCTCGATATGGCTGTGAACTCCACCATCTGAAAGAAGTCCCCAAAGATGCAGATCGGAGTCATTCTTCTTGCAGTTTTCGATTGCAGAAAGTAATACCTTGTTCTTGAAGAAATCACCATCAGCAATTGCCTTTGTGATTCTTGTAAGATCCTGATATATGATACGGCCTGCGCCGATATTCATATGTCCTACCTCAGAGTTTCCCATCTGTCCGTCAGGAAGTCCAACTGCAAGACCTGAAGCTGCGCCCTTTACAAAAGGACACTCTGCCATCAATTTATCCATAACAGGGGTATTTGCCATAGCTATGGCATTTCCCTCTTTGTGGTCACTTAAGCCGTAACCATCAAGTACCATTAATACTACCGGTTTCTTACTCATTTATATTTCCTCTATTCTTCATATGAAGCTTGCAAAATGCTCTATTACAGTGACATATGCAAGCTCACAAAAAATTTCATTACATAATAAATGCCACTAAATGCAGCTAAGCTGGTGAATTTAGTGACATTTAGTTATTGTGATTGTCAAATCAAATATTAAATTATGATTTAATAATTACTTGTAGTTTACGATCTTTCCAAAATCAGCCTTGAGTGAAGCGCCACCAACTAATCCACCGTCGATGTCAGGCTTTGCAAAAAGCTCTGCTGCATTTCCTGCATTTACAGATCCGCCGTACTGGATACGAACTGAATCTGCTGTAGCCTGATCATAGATCTCAGCTACGCACTCACGGATTGCACCGCAAACCTCCTGAGCCTGGTCAGAAGTAGCTGTCTTTCCTGTTCCAATTGCCCAGATTGGCTCGTAAGCGATAACCATGTTTGCAACATCTGATGCAGCAACACCTGCGAGATCTGACTTAATCTGAAGTCTGATCCAGTCAAGTGTAACACCGCTCTCTCTCTGCTCAAGTGTCTCACCACAGCAAAGGATTGGTGTAAGTCCAGCCTCGATAGCCTTCTTTACCTTCTTGTTGAGAAGTGCGTCATCCTCTTTGAAGTAATCTCTTCTCTCTGAATGTCCGATGATAACATACTTAACACCTGCATCAAGAAGCATCTCTGCTGAGATTTCTCCTGTGTAAGCACCCTTCTCCTCGAAGTACATATTCTCTGCTCCAACAGCAACATTTGTACCCTTTAATGCTTCTACAACAGGTACGATGTCGATTGCAGGTACACAGTAAACAACTTCAACATCATCTGAAACTACGAGTGGTTTTAACTCTTCTACTAATTTAACAGCCTGGCTTGGAGTCATGTTCATCTTCCAGTTGCCGGCTACAATTTTCTTTCTTGCCATTTTATATCTCCTTGTATTTGTATACAAATATTTTTTTGCCTGCGGCTCGATTTCATTAAGTTGATTTCGGCTTATTTATCATCAGCACAAGCTACGCCAGGAAGCTCCTTGCCCTCAAGGAACTCAAGGGAAGCACCGCCACCTGTTGAGATGTGGCTCATCTTGTCGCCAAGTCCCATCTGGTTAACTGCTGCAGCTGAATCTCCACCACCGATGATTGTGATAGCATCTGATTTAGCAAGTGCCTCTGCTACTGCAAGTGTACCTGCTGCAAGTGTTGGGTTCTCAAATACACCCATTGGTCCGTTCCATACAACAGTCTTAGCTGATGCAACAGCGTCAGCGAAAAGCTCACGTGTCTTAGGTCCGATATCACAGCCCTCACGGTCTGCAGGCATCTTGTCATAATCATATGTCTCTGTCTCTACAGGAGCATCGATTGGATTTGGGAAATCCTTGATTGTAACTGCATCAACAGGAAGAAGAATCTTCTTTCCAAGTTTCTCTGCTTTTGCAAGCATCTCTTTACAGTAATCAATCTTTGTCTCATCAAGCATTGAGATACCAATCTCATAGCCCTGTGCTTTAAGGAATGTGTATGCCATTCCACCACCGATGATAAGTGTATCAGCCTTCTCGAGGAGGTTGTCGATAACATTGAGCTTGTCAGCTACTTTAGCACCACCAAGAATAGCTACGAAAGGACGTACAGGATTCT
>ENA-OQJY01000096-OQJY01000096.1-human-gut-metagenome-genome-assembly--contig:-NODE-96-length-12580-cov-3.151610_pt1 | contig 12580 bp, 11 predicted proteins | sample MGYA00242643_ERZ504788 | MGnify/ENA primary metagenome ERZ504788 (study PRJEB26092, sample SAMD00036361) | human gut metagenome | host: Homo sapiens | study: EMG produced TPA metagenomics assembly of...
CGGCTCACTCGCCCTTAAATGAATGAGCTTTGATACCATCTCAATGCGCTCCTAAACCTGCCTGCCTCAATATCATCCCACGGCATACATCGTCTGCAGTCAGGGTCATAGCTGCCCGGCATGGCAATCTCAGTGCCGTAATATATACATGGGCTGCCCGGCATGGCAAAAAGCACTGCAAGCTGTGCAAAGTACTGGTCGAGATTCTTTGTATCAGAGCGAAGGCGCTTTGTATCATGTGAATCAAGCAGATTGAAAAGCACATCATTGGTCTGCTGCATGTAGTTGGTATAACATCTGTTTATGGTATACTCAAAATCCTGATTTGTCTGGCTCTTATCTATCCAGAAATCCTTTATGCTCTCTCCAAGCGGATAGTTCATAACCGCATCGAACTCATCTCCACGCAACCACGGAAGAGCATTATGCCATATTTCTCCCAAAATGTAAATATCCGGATTGATTTCCTTAAGCCTTGCCCTAAGCTCCTTGCAGAAGCGGTGTGACACCTCATTTGCCACATCAAGGCGCAGTCCGTCTATATGATAATTTTCTACCCAGTTGGCACAGATATCGATAAAGATTTTCGCACCGCCGGATTATTTGTATTGAGCTTTGGCATATTGTCAAAAAATCCAAACGTATAAAACTGACCCTTTTTTGGCCGCTCCATGCTTAAAGTCAAGAGGCCATTCATTGATCATAAACCAGTCGTAATATTCTGAATCTGTCCCCTTTGCTAAAACATCCTGCCACGGTGCAAAATAATAGCCACAGTGGTTGAACACTCCGTCAAGCATTATTCTCATATCACGCTTATGGGCTTCTAGCACAAGCCTCTTAAAGGTCTCTTCATCTCCAAAGCGCGGGTCTATCTTTGCATAATCCGTTGTATCATACTTATGATTGCTCGGTGACTCATTTATCGGTGTCAGGTAGATTCCGTTTATTCCAAGCTCCTTTAAGTAATCAAGCTTTTGAATGATTCCTGCGAGGTCTCCGCCGAAGCACTCCTCATTTTTGACCTTTCCCCTGTTTCTCCACGGAACAACATAATCAGGGTCTATCGAGTGGTCTCCATTGCAGAATCTATCCGGAAATATCTGATACCATATAGTGTCATTTACCCACTTCGGTGTGACCGGAATATCACACGGATTCATCCATGGGAACACAAAGCACTGGCGGCTCCTGCCCTCAAGTGCCATCTGCTCTGCACTCACGAAGCCATCCTCAAAGTAAAACCATCTCTCATCCTCTGTGATGAGCTCAAAATAATATTTAAGTCTCTTGAATGGTGGCTTTACCGTGGTTGTCCACCATATCTGGTGCTTTAATTTCTTTTTAAATATAATCGGCTGCTTATCGCCATTCCAGGTCTCCCCACCACCTAAGATACCGGCTGCGAATGGGTCACCGAGTATGATATTTACTTCCTTCACATCATAACCGGTCTTTATATTTATGATTAATTCATCCTCATTTAAAGGATAGCAGTAGTTGTCGTATGCCTGGTGAAATACCCCGTTAAATTCCATGTTTTCTCCCTCTTTTGCTGTCTTATTGTAGTCGTTGTAGCATTGCTTCATTGTGGTCCTGAGGACGGCACGTAAATATAGTTACATATATACATAATTATATACAAACATAGTTCGAAAGTTATCTAAATAAAATAATATCATAGTTTTCTTGACTATTCAACTTGGTATTACTTATAATATAGCTATTATTGTAACTATAGGAGCCTTCCGTGAGAACAAGAAAGACCGTTGCTATTACCGTTCATCCTACCTAATAGTGTGTCCAGCAACGATTACAGCCCATTTAAAATGTCTTTTCGAGGCATGGGATGCAATCCCTCAATAATTAACACTATGGCGCATCGGCTTTTTTATTCTCTATGGTTCTAAATAGTTATATACTATATAAAAAGGAGACCATCATGGCAGGTTCATCATACGGAAATATTTTTAGGGTAACAACATGGGGAGAATCACACGGAAAGGGCTTAGGGGTCGTTGTGGACGGCGTTCCTGCGGGGCTTGAGCTGTGTGAGGAGGATATTCAGATATTCTTAAACAGAAGAAAGCCGGGACAGTCTAAGTTCACTACTCCACGCAAGGAGGATGATGCGGTTGAAATTCTCTCCGGTGTGTTTGAGGGAAAGACTACAGGTACACCTGTTTCTATGGTTGTGTGGAATAAAAATCAGAAATCAAAGGATTACAGTGAGATTGCTTCATACTATCGTCCGGGGCATGCTGACTTTTGCTTTGATGAGAAATACGGCTTCAGAGACTACAGAGGCGGAGGTCGTTCTTCGGGACGCGAGACAATAGGCCGTGTTGCAGCAGGTGCTATCGCTGTAAAGATGCTCTCGAGCCTTGGCATAAAATTTCTTACATACACCAGATCAATAGGTCCTGTTACAATTAATGAGGTTAATTTTGATGCCCATGAGATTTACAACAATTCACTTTATATGCCTGATGCCGATGCAGCGCTAAAAGCTTCTGAATATCTGGAGGAATGCCTTAAATCACTCAATTCCTCAGGCGGTGTGTGTGAATGTGTCATCACAGGTCTTCCTGTCGGGCTCGGTGATCCTGTATTCGAGAAAATTGATGCCAATCTGGCAAAAGCTATTATGTCTATCGGAGCTGTAAAGGGCTTCGAAATCGGCGATGGCTTTGATGCAGCAAAGGCAACCGGACTTACAAACAATGATGCCTTTATTATGATGGATGGCGCTGTTTCAAAAGAGACAAATCACTCCGGTGGTACTCTCGGCGGCATGACAGACGGCTCACCGCTTATTTTCAGAGCTGCCATAAAGCCTACTCCTTCAATCGCAGCTACACAGCACACCGTAAATAAATCCGGTGAAGATATAGAGATTTCCATCAAGGGACGTCATGACCCGATTATCGTGCCACGTGCTGTTGTTGTTGTTGAAGCTATGGCTGCAATTACTATTGCGGATGCACTGCTTATGAATATGGGGGCACGCATGGACCGCATCACAGATTTTTATAAAAAATTATAACTTTGTCCTATATTAAAAAGCATCTATCCGGTTTTTTTTCCGGTACAGATGCTTTTTATCTATTTCATTGGAACAATCTGTAATGTTTTTCCTAGTGAATTCAAAATATATTTTAGAATATATTTCCAATGAGCAGCGGATTAAACAACATATACTGCGCATTCGTCACCCCAAAAGCCACAAGCGCCAGTGGCAGCACAATAAAAAGGACGCATGATATAATCACAGACATGCCGCTTCTTAAGTATTTAAACATTGCAAAAACAAACAGGCTGACCAGTAATCCCCCTATAAAGCGCATCAGCATTATGATAAGTATATACTGCCCTACCGATATATTCTGCGAAACACGCCACAGATGCTCCATACTTGCTGCCGGAGCATTAAGCCCCTGCGTGCCATATGCCGAAAGCACATTGCACAGCCGCACAATATATACAAGTGCAAATGCTGTGACCGTGCCCAAAAAGCCAAGTATGCATTTGATTCCCATATGCTGCTTCCTGCCACGGCGGGTAGTCCTTAAAAGCCGGATTTCATGGTTTGCATAATCCGCTCCACATATACCGCAGGCTATTGCTATTAGGAGAATAACATACACAAAGGCCTGTGCTGTATCACGGTTTTTGAAGTCTGTTCTGTCGGTAAGGATATCATAGCCCTTTTCAAAAAACAGCCAGCCCTTTTTTAACGTCTTAAGATAATCCACATGTGCTGTAAGCTTGTTGAATGCCTCCTGTCTGCTCAGTTCATCCTTGTACTTTATATTGATATAGCTTTCACTCTTCCCCTGCTCCATATCGTAAGCAATGTTATCTGACAGTCTGTCGTATTTTGCTCTTTCTTCATCCAGAAGCTCATTGGTTTTGGCAGTTAAAGGCCCATAATATTTGTCCATATATTCCTTGTAATACACCTCATCAACCGAGTCATAGGAAAGCTTCTCTGCCGGATTCCACCATACCACAAAAAGAGCTGCCGCAATCAATATAAGTAACACTTTTCCCGTAACAAGTGCCTTATAGCATTCGTGCAAAAATAAAGATGTATGACAGCCTGTATTTTTACCGCAGGCAAAGCCGGGCAGTAAAAGCAGCTTCTTTTCATGCACCGAATTGAGATAATTTGTAACCGCAAAAATACATACAGCTATACACACAAGCCAGAACAAGCCATACAATACCCCGGTATTAAGCGGATATCCAAACAGATTGATATTGACATAATCAGAAAAAAAGTCTGCCTGTCCTGACTCCGTACATGATATTTATGTACTTAAGGAAGGCTAGGAAGCTGGTTCCTGATATCGTTGTGTAGCAGATAGCCTCAATAACCACGGTCACTGCAGAAGCAACGAACACAAATATAATATTGTCAAGCGCTGCGCATATCAGCATAAAAAACATGCCAAGCAATATAAAGCTTATTATTTTCACAGGAAAATAGCATGCCAGAAATTGCCCTATACTAAGCTTAAACGGACTGCCATAGTACAGATAAACACTTTGAAGCGGACTTTTCAGATTTATCGGATTGTAAAAGCACATGCTTATGACTGCATTGATGCCATACAACAGTAAGGTGATAAGAATGACCGCCATAATCATCACAAATGACTTTGACGCCATAAGCTGCCTTCTGCCCCTTGCAGTTGTTCTAAGCAATGCAAGCTGGTTCTCGCTTTTTTCATAAAAAACAAGGTTGAGCGCAATGATAAAAAGCATAATCACAGCCACATAGTCGGTAAGCTCATTGTCTGTAATATTCAAAAGTCCCGATGCATCAATAACCTCAGGCACTGTACCTTTAAGCTTACTGTAGACTCTGCTCGTTTTAGCAGCATTTTTCTCTGCGAAGCCTCCATTGCCGGAAAACTTATTCATAATCGAAATCTCGTCAGCCTTTTCATTTACAGAGTCGAGATACTCATCATAAGACAGACATGCTCCTACTTCCTTGTATACCCTGCTGCACAGACTAATCCTGCCGTAAGTTTCTGCCGTCATCTGCCTTTGTTCAATTTCCGGCAAAACATCCTCACGACTGTAATTGCTTATTTCGCCATACAGCGCGCTGTAGTCCTTATCTGTATACCCATCATCATTTACGGTATTCATGGTATACAGTCCAAGAACAGGATTAAGAACAAGCAAAAACAAAAGAATAAGCACTGTTCTTTTAGTCAATAGTTTACATATTTCGTTTTTTACTATATCCATTTTCAGTCCCCATTAAGATACAAATACAAGTCCTCAAGATTTGGCCGCACAGCCTCCTTCTGCCATCTGCCATCATACGAATCGGCAATAATGCGGGCTATGACACCGTCTGCATCCCTTGAAATATTGCTCACCTTGTATCCGGTGTTTACCTCATCTATCTCATTATCCGATAAAAAGATATTCCATACCTTTCCATCCAGCTCCTTAAGCAGCTTTGACGGAGAACCACTCCTTATTATTTTACCGTTGCTTAACATAACTATCTCTTTGGCGATAAACTCTACATCCGTAACCACATGAGTCGCAATAATAACAATCTTGTCCTTTGCAACCTCTGATATCAGATTGCGGATTCTGATTCTCTCCTTTGGGTCAAGCCCCGCCGTTGGCTCATCCAGTATAAGGATGCCGGGATTGCCTATGAGTGCCTGTGCTATCAGTGCTCTCTGCTTCATTCCACCCGAAAAAGCGCCAAGCTTTTTTCCAAGAACATCATCAAGCTTTACCATGCGCACATAGTGATCTATATCTTCCCAGGCTTCACTCTTTTTTAACCCTTTCAGGGATGCCATAAAGTAAAGAAAGCGCCTAAGACTAAGCTCCGGATATATATTCTGCTGCTGCGGCATATATCCGAGAAGCTTCCTGTATTCACTTCCAAGCTCGTCTATGCCCCTTCCGTCAAGCAGCACACGGCCTTTTGATGGAGTCAGATTGTCAGAAATGAGATTCATCATAGTTGATTTACCGGCTCCATTAGGTCCCAAAAGCCCATATATGCCGGGTGTAAATGAAAAAGACACATCATCCAGCGCAGTTTTATCCTTATAAACTTTTGTAAGCCCCTCCAATTCAAGTGTCATTGCTTATATTCCTCCCACTGACTTCTCACGCTTTCAAGATAGCTGTCCATTCCATCTGCTGTAAGCTTTTGTACGGCACCGTCTAAAGTATCATCTACAGTGGCACCATGCAGTCCTGTCATGAAATCATCTAAATCTGTTGAAATACTGCCCATATTCTTAGTATCCGGTTCGAAGCCGATAAACGGAGACAATGTGGCATTGTCATAAAAGTCAAAAAACTCCTTCTTACGATTGTCCACATATTTCTCGTTCTTTGTCGGATAAACATTCACGAAAAGATTAAGACTAAACTTCGTCAGATAGTCATCATCCAGACTGCCTCCATCACAAGCTTCTGCAATGCCATCTTTTAGCTTATAATCCTTATCTTTTTCACCGTACAAAAGGATATTGCCATACTTTTCATTTCCATATAACAGACTAAGGAAATCCATCGCAGCAGAAGCATCCTTTGCTTTCTTTGCTACACCGATGGAGCCGTTTATCCTTGATGAAAGGTAAGTCTTTACTTCCTTTACCGTGATATTGTCCTTTTTGAAATTTTCATCCACGCTACCGACACATAAAGCAGCCGCAAAATTGCCTGCCTTGATATTTTTTAATATCTGAGCATCATTCAGCCCCGGATTGTTGAGATATGTTATCTCATTTGTCAAATCATCAGACATATAGCCGTCTTTCTTCATCCGGTCAAGCACCCTCAGATACCCGGTAAATTTCTGTGACTCTAAAGGATTTCCAACAGACATAGTATCATAGTCGAAGCAGAGCCCGTTTCTTATCTCACAGCCAAGCATATCATCAAATCTATATCCGTTTATGAGATACTCGAACCTTGGAGTATCACTTTTATCCCATTTAACACCCTGAAGTATCTGATATATTCCGTCTATGCTGCCATCCCATGCACTTATCGCATCGTCAGAAACGTAATCCCTGTTGAAGGCTGCATAAACTACTCCCTCATCACTTGCAAGTGCTGACGGAATCGAATAAATATGCTTATCGCATTTAACCATCTCCCAAAGATTCTTTGGAAAAGCCTCATAAAGTGTTTTTCCTTTATCGCCTGATAAGATATCATCAAGATTCAGGACCAGATCCGAGCGTACCAGATCATACACCGGATTATTTCCGGCAGCATCACCGAAACCCAGGAATGCTATATCTGTTTTACCGTTTTCCAAGGCTCCCTCAACAGCCTGTCCGTAATTGTCATAGGACAAGGTTTTGATTTCGAGCTCATAATCATGTCCGTCCGCAGCAAGTGCATCGTTGAACTTCTTTAGATTATTCTTATCAATCTTACAAATATCAGGTACAGCAAACGTTATAACCTGCGCATCTGAATTTCTTTTGTTCTCTGATTCTTCTTTATCAGCTTTATCCGACTTTTTTGTTTTATCAGCCGACTCTGTCCGGCCTTCGCTGACAGCTCCGGCATTATCCGTTTTTCTGTTAAGGCAGACTGCCGCCACTGCTATAACAACAATGACTGCTACTGCAACCGCTATCAAAATACCCTTTTTCTTACTATTCTTCATCATCAAAACACCTCAATTCCTTTGGTTCAAATACTCCCTTGTTCAATTCATCAAGACTTATTACCCCAAGGCACAACTTCCGGTATCGATTGTATATGTGACATATACCGACTGACCGCATATGCTTGCAATGCTAAATGCCTTTTCAGTAGACAGCTTCATCAGTTCTTCACTCTTATCATCCTTCAAGCGGTAATATGTCACTTCATCACTGTTTTCTTCAGAAAGGGCATAATATAGAAAATCTCCGCTCTTTTTTAATGGTCCATATTGTGTTTTTCCATCCGCATCTATCGGAAGCTGTCTTGTCTGTCTGCTTTCGGTGTCAAACACAAAATATCCATCCTTTGACGAATAATAACCATCGCCATCTAACAGCCTAAGATCGTTAATATGGTCTATTTCCGTCAGACATGTTGTCTTTTCATCTGCTATATCATATTGATATATTCCATTAAGCATATTATCATAAGCAAAAGACTCCGCATCATCTGACGCTCCCTCCTCTATCATCAGCTCTGTAACATCATCTCCAAACCGCACAGTCGAATAGTACACTACTTCGTCTTCATAATATATGTCCGTAATATTTGCCTGTTCGCTTGTTATCTTATCACTCATATACACCTTGTAATTATCGAGATCTATAACAAAAATACCGGCTTCAGGCTTATCATCATTTACAATCTGTCCTTCATCATTAAGCTCTATTCTGTTACTGTAAGCTCCTATAACATAATTATCCCTGTACAAAACAGCCGTAACATTCTGAACATTCTCTAATTTGGCTGCTTTTTTACGATTCTCACCGTTTGAGTCCATAACATACAGATATTGAACTGTCATATCTTCATCCGACATATTTCCTACATAATAAAGATGGTCATTGTAAAGCACCGTTCCGGCTCCTTCTAAACCATAAAAAGCTGCAGGACATGAGGGCTTCTCATTGGAGCCCGAGAATCCTTCATGTGTGCAGTTGGGCTTATCGCAATAGACCATGTCCTTGCCTGATGCCGTATCGATGAGATGCAGTATTCCGGAATCATCAAGATACAGTACATTGTCTTCTGAATAATTACATCGTACATCTCCAGAGCCATATGTGTACATTGTATTGGATGTACTGCGGTTTCTATTCTTTATTATAAAAACCGCAGTCACAATACAGATGATAAGTATGAAGATGATTGATGCGATTAATATGCGTTTTTTCTTCATAGTGCCCCTCCCTTTTTGATAATATTATACATAAAACAAATTACTCCGAATACAAAAGGCGAAATTAGTACTTTTCAAGGTGAATTTATTAAATTTTCATCAATATTTTCACGGTGAACCGTTCATCTGAACACTCAAAATCCAGTGTGCTTATATATTTATCAAGCACTTTCTTTACATTCTTTAATCCATAACCATGTTCTCTTACAGATTGTTTTGTCGTAATCGGCAATCCCCCTTTAAATATCACTTTTTGTAAACACCTGTTACTAATCTCAACAACAAGTGAATCCATTAAATAATTAATTTCCAAATCTATGCTTGGATTTTTTACATCTTTTTGTGCCTCTATCGCATTCTCCAAAAGGTTTCCAAAAATAATATTCATATCATATGCCGATAATTTTAAATCACTCGGAACCACAACTTTTACATTCAACTGAATTTTCTTATCCACCGCACGCTGAAGCATATAATTTAAAACTGTATCAAGCGCCGTATTTCCCGAATCAACCAGTCGCCTTGATTCTACAAGATTATTCTCCATAGCTGACACATAATTTTTTATCTGTTCTATTTCGCCTGTTGAAGCAAGCACCGAAATCTCTGCAAAATGACGTTTCATATCATGGCGAAACGATCTTAATGCCTCCATGTTTTCATTCTGAAGCATAATCTCTCTTTCATAAGAACTAACCTGATCTCTAAGTGCCTGATTTTCCAAAGCCTTCTGAGAAGACTTAACAAGATCATCCATCAGATATGAAATAATAATATTCACAAGCAGAAATGCTCCGCACACTAACGAAAGAGAAAATGATGACACGGTTTTATCCATAAATATTACTATTGATGTTATAATACATACTAATAACGACGCAATAATAAACAACCAATAGCGATTATTCAGCTCTATGCCTAAATCATTTTCAAAAAATCTTTCTGTAATCAACTGTGTAGCATGCAATAATAAAAGAGCAAATATACTTACAAAAGCTGAATATCCATCATATCCAAATGGTTTTATCAAAAATGCACTTACTACTAAATCTATGAGACAGCTTACTGCCAAAATATAAAAAACAAATATACATTTTCTTTTTATCGTACCATTATATGATAAAGCAATTGCTGACAGCCCTAAGAAAATACTAAGGAAATTAAATATCGGTTTATGAAAAAACAAGTTTACAAATATCGCTATAAAAAACACTAAATAAATATGCAAATACCTTTCGCACTCTGTTTCCATCATTATCAAAAAAAGTATGAGTAAATCTTTCTGCAATAACAGTCTGAGCTACCTTTGTAAACAAAATAACCATTGCTCTTTCAAAAGTCATATCACTTCCTTACTCCTTCCATAGTTAAAAACTGCTTGCTTAAATGAAGCCCTTTTAGACTGTGCTATACTTATTTCCATACCATTTTTCAGTAAAACAGCATCACTTTTCCATGATTTAATACATTTTATATTGACTATATATGACTTGCTTATGCAGACAAACTGAAACGGAAGATTTGATACAATATCACTAAGTTTTCCATAATAAGATACACTTTCACCATCGGTTTTACATATAGTAATAGTTTTATTTCTGCTGGAAAACAACATAATTTCACCATACGGAATAGAATATCCTGTCTTATTATATGTATATCTGAATTCTTTTTTCTGCACATCTTCAAGTTGTAATATTTTAGTCATGGTATCACACAAAACATTATCATCTATCGGTTTTATAAGGAAATCATATGGATGAATTTGAAAAAGCTCCATAGCATAGCTTGTTTTATGAGAAATAAACACAATATTCATCCTGTCATTATGAAGCGTTTCCCTTATATATTTTCCTGCACAAACCCCCATTATCACCCGGTAACTCAATATCAAGAAAAAGTAATCTGCGGATTGAACTCTTTTATGTCTCTGCATAATGACATAGAATCATACCATACTTCAACCTCGCATTTTTCAGCTCTATTCTTAAAATATTCAATTATTACTTTTTCGAGTACAGCGCACTGATTAATCTCGTCATCACATATTGCCACTTTATAAATCATTTGTTATTTTTCCTTCTGTTATCTTACTCCCAAATTACTTTTTATAATTTTATCTAACATAATAGATAAAATCAACAATCCATGCACAAAACGACCATTTTTTGCAGAAAATGGACATAAATTGTGGTTACACCTCATAACATATTATAACGGGATAATTATAGAAAAACTAAATTCATTATCCTCATTTTTAATAACATATTCGCCATTGTATTTTTCTACAATTTGAATAATATTTTTTATGCCAATACCATGCATTTCCGGTTCATTCTTTTTTACTTGTTTTTATTTCATTACCACTGTAAATAATTAGATTACTGCATGTATTTCTCACCGAAAGAACTATAAGATTTTCCTCTATCACAAACTTTAGTTTTATAGTTTTCTTTTTCTCACATTTTTCACATGCTTCAATAGCATTATTTAGCAGATTTGCTAAAATCACTACCAAATCCTCATCCTTTATTACAATTTTTGATAAATCATTTACCTTAAACACAAAAACAATATTCTTACTGATAGCCTCCTGATACTTTGTATTAAGAATGGCATTTATTATCACATGATTTGTATTGATTACATTTTTTTCTCCAATAAAAGTATTGCTGATATTTCTTACATATTTACTTGCCTTGTCATATTCATGAGCTTTCAATAAGGATTCTATACACAATATATGATTTTTAAATTCATGTGACTTTTTCTTCTGAATTTCATAATTTTCCGAAATAGAACGGTACATATCAATTTGGTTTTTAAACTGTAGTCCCAATATTTCCTTTTCATGCAATTTAGCTTCACTGGTTACAATATCGTTAATCAGGAAATATACAAATATATTCATCACAGCCAATCCCAAGGAGATAGAATATAAAACGTTCGCCTGCACTTCATTTTTTGTATATGGAAACGTCATAATCATTGCTATAATTGTAATTATTGTAAATACAGGAAAAAACAAAAATCTCCCCCATATTTTGTCAGGTAAAGTCTCTGTTGATTTTTTCCAAAGTGTTTTTTAGCAGTAAGATACATAAAAATACGGTAATCTTGCTAAAAATAACAACCAAGCTTCCCTCTAACGCATATCCTTTTTGTACCTCACCCGCTTTTGAAATAATTGTGTTATTACTAATATAAGCTATATAATCAACTATGATTGATAATCCTTGATATAATAATGCAAAAATGACTGATTTTTTTATACTAATTTCAAAATAAAAACTCATAATTATAACTGCAGCCAGTACAACCAACGTCATTTTCAATATAAGCATATCAGACAAAAATAATCCGCATAAATAATAGCAGCAAATCAATGATAGCATCAGCAAAACTTTTTGACTTTTTCTTAATCTCGAATTTTCTTTGCAAAAAACATCGTAAAATAAATTACAACATATCGCTTCAAATATAATAATTACTAAACTGAAAAAATATGTAAACATATATCACAATTCTCCTTATATGAAATGAATGCATCCTTCACATTCTTATATCTTGCTTTAGGTATGAGCAATTCCTGATTATTACATAACAGTACTTTATAACATTTAACACTCCTAATATTATTTCAAATTAGTCAAATAGTCTTTGATGGTATTCTAATAAAAT
>ENA-OQJY01000098-OQJY01000098.1-human-gut-metagenome-genome-assembly--contig:-NODE-98-length-12428-cov-2.858467_pt1 | contig 12428 bp, 9 predicted proteins | sample MGYA00242643_ERZ504788 | MGnify/ENA primary metagenome ERZ504788 (study PRJEB26092, sample SAMD00036361) | human gut metagenome | host: Homo sapiens | study: EMG produced TPA metagenomics assembly of the...
GGAACACAGGACCTGGCTCTTGTTTTCGGTGAAGGTGTCGGAAATGAGAAATATGTGGATTTTAAAGTAACCTGGACAAAAGAATGCAAAGTATCCATTGTAAAGAAAGATCAGGATACAGGAAATGCACTGGCTGGTGCAGTGTACGGGATCTATTCCGATGCTGCATGTACAAAGCTGATCGCAGAGATGCCTGCAACTGATCAGAATGGTGCTTCACAGCTCACAATGGAAAAGACACAGGAAGTTGTTTATCTGAAAGAAATCTCTGTTCCAACAGGGTATCAGATCGATACAAAGTCTTATAATGTGACTCTTGCTATCGGAAAGACAACAACCAAAAATGCAACGGATAAGCGAACAAATGCAAAGCTCAACATTGCAAAACAGGATGCGGAGACAGGAAATGCAGCACAGGGAGATGCAACACTGGAAGGTGCGGTATATGGCCTTTATGCAAGGGAAGATATTGTTCATCCGGATGGAAGAACCGGAACGATCCATAAGAAAGACAGCCTGATCACATCCCTGACAACGGATAAGAATGGCGAAGCTTCTGTATCGGATCTCTATCTTGGAAAGTATTATCTGAAAGAGCTTAGTGCTCCGGTGGGATACGTACTGGATCCGACAGAACATGAGGTGGACTGTACTTACGAAGGTGCTACTGTTCCGACAGTAGAAAGAACTTCTGTATGTAAAGAAACCGTCATCAAGCAGCCGTTCCAGATTATCAAGGCAGCAAACAACGGGAAGACCGATGCAGACCTTCTGCAGGGAGTTGGTTTTTCGGCATGGCTTGTCAGTGATCTGAAAGTAAAAGCAGATGGAAGTTATGATTTTGATTCAGCCAGACCAGTTGTACTGACTGCAGATGGCCAGACAGAAATGTTTACCGATGAAAAAGGATATGCAAGATCGATTCCGCTTCCATATGGAACTTATGTGGTAAGAGAAACCACAAGCAAACACAACTATGCACCGGTTGATGATTTTGTAGTGAAGATCACAGAGAATCATCCGGATACACCGCAGACATGGCGAGTGCTTTTGGATAAGGAATTCAAAGCAAAATTAAAGATCATCAAAAAGGATGCAGAAACACAGAAATCTGTACTCCTGGCCAATACTGAGTTCAAGGTATACGACCTGGATAATCAGAAATATGTGGAACAGACAACATCCTACCCGAAGCCAACGGTACACAAATCCTATTTCACAAATGAGGAAGGATACCTGATACTGCCAAAGAATCTGAAACCTGGTAACTACCGGATTGAGGAAGTGACGGCACCCGATGGGTACACAATATCCAAAAACTATGTGACAGTTGCAGTTGATACAGATACTGCTTATCTGACCGATCCTGTCACAGGAGATGCAGTCATTGATGTGGAATATACCAATGCCCCGGTCAAAGGTCAGTTAAAGATCTATAAACAGGGTGAAGTGTTAAAGGGATTTGATAAGGACTTCCAGTATGAAATGGCTGGACTTGCAGGTGCTGAATTTGAAGTCTATGCGGCAGAGGATATCTATACTGCCGATCATCAGGTAGATGCAGATGGACAGAGAACTTTGTACTTTGCAAAGGATGCACTGGTGGCAACCGTTACAACGGATACAGATGGTTATGCAACTGTAAAGAATCTTCCACTTGGCAGATACTATGTCAAAGAGAAGAATGCACCGGACACTTATGTGTTAAATACGGTGCCGGAAAATGTCGAATTTGCTTATGCGGATCAGGATACTGCAGTGATCGAGAAAGAAATCTCTGTCACAGATGAACGACAGAAAGTGTCGATTACGGTCGAAAAACAGGATGCTGAGACAGGCAATACAGTAGCCGGAGCAGTGTTCGGTATTTACAATGCAAAAGACATTCAGACGAAAGATGGAAAAGTGATCGTTAAAGCAGATACTCTTTTACAGGAAATGACTTCTGATGAAAAAGGTCAGGCAGCATGTACACTGGATCTTCCACTTGGAAGCTATTATGTAAAAGAACTGAAAGCACCAGATGGATTCGTATCTTCGGATGAAGTACTGAGATTTGATGCTTCTTATCAGGGGCAGGATGTACAGACAGTAACATTAAAATCCGTAAAGAAGAACCAGCCGACAACTGTTGAGATCACAAAATCAGATGCAACAACCGGTGTAGAACTGGATGGAGCTTATCTGAAAGTAACGGATAAAGATGGAAATGTAGTAGATAGCTGGACATCTTCCAAAGATGCACCGCATGTGATCAAATATCTGAAAGTGGGTGAGACTTATACCCTCCATGAAGAATTTGCACCACATGGCTATCTGGTAGCCAATGATGTGACATTCACAGTCAAAGATACCGGAGAGGTTCAGAAAGTGGAAATGAAGGACGAGGTACCGGTTGGTGAACTGATCATCAACAAAAAAGGAGAATTCCTGGATTCTGTTACACTGGCCGATAAGGTCAAAGGTGTGGTGGAACACATTTTCAACTATGTAACCGGAAAGCTGACAGATGTTACGTTTGAAGTCTATGCTGAGGAAGACATTAAGGCTGCCGATGGCGTCAGTGACGATTACTATAAAAAGGATGAACTGATTGCAACGATCAAGACAGATGAAACCGGTATTGCAAAACTGGAAAATCTTCCACTTGGGAAATACTACGTGAAGGAAACAGGAACTGCTTACGGTCATGTGCTGGATGGTGAGATCCGTCATGTAGATCTGACTTACGTGGATCAGAATACACCGGTTGTAGTCTATGACAAAGACTGGCAGAACAACCGTCAGAGAGTAGAAGTCAGTGTACTTAAGAAAGAAAAAGATTCTGACCGTACATTGGAAGGCGCTATCTTTGGATTATTTGCCAAAGAAGACATTAAGTCTGAGACAACAGGTAAAGTCCTGATCGAAGCCGATGAGATCATTGAGCTGAAATCTACGGATGAAGAAGGAAAGATCACATTTGTTGCAGATCTTCCAATAGGAGCAACTTACTATGTAAAAGAGCTCTATGCACCGGACGGATTCGTAACCAACGATGAAGTAAAGGAATTTACCTTTGAGTGTGCAGGTGAAGATCAGCCGACAGTCACTTATGATTTTACCTTTGATAATCAGCCAACCGTCGTTGAATTTACCAAATCCAGTCTGACAACCGGAAAAGAACTTCCAGGATGTAAGCTGAAAGTGGTAGATGCTGATGGAAATATCGTGGATGAATGGACTTCCGGTAAAGAAGCACATGTGATCCGTGAGCTGACTGTCGGAAAAGAATACACACTGGTTGAAACAAAACCTGCTGATGGTTACGTGACAGCTGAAAGCGTAAAGTTCACGATCAAAGATACTGCCGATGTGCAGAAAGTTGAGATGAAGGATGATGTAACGAAGGTGAAAATCTCCAAACAGGATATCGCCGGAAAAGAACTTCCGGGAGCGAAACTCACAATCCTTGATCAGGATGGAAAAGTTGTGGAAAGCTGGACCAGTACAGAGAAAGCACATTACATCGAAATGCTTCCGATCGGAAAATACACTCTCCGTGAAGAAACAGCACCGGATGGCTATCTGGTTGCAAAAGATGTGGAATTCGAAGTAAAGGATACCAGTGTAGTACAGCATGTAACCATGGTGGATGAGGAAAAACCGGCAGAAAAGACACCGGAAGGTGGAAAACCTGTCAGTGATTCACCAAAGACTGGGGATAACACCAATCTGTGGCTGTGGTTTATGCTTCTCGGCATTGGTGCGACTGGTACAGGAGCCCTTGCATTTATGAGAAAAAAGAAACACTAATTAAATAAGAATGAGCGTTCATGGAAACCGAAAGGAATCTGTGGACGCTTTTTTAGATGGGAGAAACCATGAGAAATATCATTATTTTTGTTGCTCTTCTGGGAGCAGCGGCAATATTTACAGTTTTGTATTGTCTCATTGCTGCCGGAAGTCAGGCAGAGAAAAAACTGACAGAAATCATGAGAAAAGAGGAAGAACAGAATGAAGACTAATAAAGATCTGATCATAGAACCAAATGCAGCTATTGAGGGAAGAAAGTACAGGGAAGAAAAGCCATGGTCCTGCAAGTACTGTTACTGGTGGGGAGGCAAAAAGAAAGGCTGTAGCTTGAAACAGTGCCACTATCTGCTTCCGGAAAAGAAAAAAGCAGTAAAAACAACACCATGTGGTGGCTGTCCGTATGGAAAACATGTTCCATGCATCGGATATTGTATTGCCCGTCTTTATTCTGAGATGAAAGGAAAGAAAGGACGTGGGTAATTGCAGGAAGAAGTAAATCAGAAAGTGATCAGCCTGAGCATCCAGGGAGTCAAGATCACTGCCAGTGTGCTAAAAGCAGCCCTTCGGAAGTTCCTGGAAATGGACAACCGGAGGAAACAGAAAGCAACGCAGGTGAAAATGGCTGAAAAGACCGGACGGGCTCAGGAGAAAGGAAGGGAAAAAGCCCGAAAAAAGATTGAAAAGAAAAAGCCACATGGAAAGCAGACCATCAAGCAACTGAATGCACAGGGAGTACAGCTTTCCAACATAAAGATCACAGATGAAAATATCAAATCCTTTGACCGTGTGGCAAGAAAGTACGGGATTGATTACAGCCTGAAAAAAGAAGTCGGTGCTGATCCACCAAAATATCTGGTCTTCTTTAAGGCTAAAGATGTGGATGTGATGACAGCGGCTTTCCGGGAATATGCCGGAGTAGAACTGAAAAAGAAACAGGCGAAGAAACCATCCGTCAGAAAGAAACTGCAGAAATCTGTAGAAAGAAAAGCAAAGCACCGCCAGCGTGTGAAGCAGAGACAAAAATCCAGAGGTCAGGAACGATGATCCGGGAAAAATTACAGAAGATCCAGGTCAAACGACTGGTGATCTTAAATCTCCCATATTTCTTTATCTTCTATGTAGCAGATAAAGGATCCTGGCTGTACCGGCATTGCCTGGGAGAAAGCATGGTCCAGAGACTTGGCGTGATGTTAGTCAATTTCCGACTGGCATTTTTAAGCTGGCTGCCAAGTATCGCTTTACAGGATCTTACAGTAGGTGTTCTGGTTGCAGGTGCATTAAAACTGGTGGTCTACTATCGTTCTAAAAATGCAAAGAAGTTCCGGCAGGGTGTGGAGTATGGATCTGCAAGATGGGGAAATAGAAAAGATATCGAACCCTTCATGGATCCGGTTTTTGAAAACAATGTCATCCTCACAGAAACGGAACGTTTGACCATGAACAGCAGACCAAAAGCACCAAAGTATGCCCGAAATAAGAATGTGATCGTCATCGGTGGTTCCGGATCCGGAAAGACAAGATTCTATGTGAAACCCAATCTTATGCAGATGACGGACCACGTGTCCTATGTGGTCACTGATCCCAAGGGTACAATCATCGTTGAATGCGGGAAGATGCTGGTAAATGGAGGATATCGGATCAAGGTATTAAATACGATCAACTTTAAAAAGTCCATGCATTACAATCCGTTCCATTATATCCGGAGTGAGAAAGATATCTTGAAACTGGTAAATACCATTATCGCAAATACCAAAGGTGAAGGTGAAAAATCAACCGAAGATTTCTGGGTGAGTGCGACTCGTTCGCAGACGGTAAAAAGTCTGCGCACGAGCAACGGTTTTCCGTTGTTCGGAGAACTGGTAGTTTGATAGGTGGAATGACGGGGTAACGCCCTGAAACGCCTACCCTTGATGGGCGTGCATTAGCTGTAATGGCTGGTGTACGAAGCCCCATGACAAAGGCTGAGAGTAACCGTAACCACTGCCTAAAGTGGTCGAAAGCGGTCTGGAGGCAGACTGTGTTACCTATAAGCCGAGAGTCTATAAGATACCTATGGTTAGAATGTTCGCTTTGGCGGGCGGACTGACGAACCTGCGAATGTACAGGTCTAAAAGAAGACCACGCAGAAATGTGTGGGTGCGTTAATGCGCAGTCGGTGTGGTTTAGTAGAAATTGATCCTACGAACGACCATGCTGTGTTACAGGCACAGGCAAGCCGACAGGTCTATAGCAGGAACCTACGGGTATGTATGAACAGATAGAACTATCGGAACGAGGAAAGGCAGCAGATTCCGCAAGGAATAGTCTGACGAAAAACAATAAGCAGACGAACTGCTGCTGAAAAGTAGTGGTCGAACCTATGATGTGCTTGCGTTATGTGAGCTACGGAGGAATGGCCACAAGTCGGTTGAGATAAGCAGGCATTATTCAATCCAACATAAGGATTCGAGTAAGACCAAAAGGGTCACTTTCGCAAAAAGGAGGTGATGCCTTATGCCAAAGAAAAACAAAACTCTATGTGTAGATGACTTACGTCATGCCGAGTATTACGGTATGCAGCCAGTTTTTGATGAACTCTATCATCGAAGTTTGGAGGGAGAAAATTTTACCGACCTTATGGATTTAATTCTGAGCCGGGACAACATTCTTCTGGCATATCGGAACATCAAAGCAAACGGAGGAAGCTACACAGCAGGAACAGACAACAAAAACATCAGTGACATCGGGTGTTTACCGCCCGAAACAGTTGCAGAGAAAGTGAGGTTTATTGTCACAGGAAGTCAGCACGGATACCGCCCAAAGCCGGTAAGACGCAAAGACATTCCGAAACCAAACGGAAAAACCAGACCGTTAGGTATTCCCTGTATCTGGGACAGGCTGGTACAGCAATGTATCAAACAGGTCATAGAGCCAATCTGCGAAGCGAAATTCAGCGACAACAGTTACGGCTTTCGCCCGAACCGTTCCGTGGAACACGCCGTGCAGAAAACTTACACCATGCTTCAACGCATGAACCTGCATTATGTGATTGAGTTTGATATAAAAGGATTTTTCGACAACGTAAATCACAGCAAGCTAATGCGGCAAATATGGGCAATGGGAATACACGACAAGCAGTTGATTTTTATTATCAAGCGGATTCTGAAAGCACCGATTAGAATGCCAGACGGCACTACACTCATTCCAGACAAAGGCACTCCGCAAGGCGGTATCATTTCACCGTTGCTTGCCAATATCGTGCTGAATGAACTGGACAAATGGGTTGAGAGCCAATGGCAGAACCACCCTCTTGTAAAGGAATACGGGTATGAGAGGAAAATCAGAAACTCGATTACTTTTGACCGGAGCAAGGCATTCCTCAAAATGAGGAAAACAGGGTTGAAAGAAATGTATATCGTGAGATATGCAGATGATTTCAGAATTTTCTGCCGGAATAAAGAGGACGCTTTGAGAACGAAAGAGGCTGTAACGGCATGGATAACCGAGAGGCTGAGGTTGGAGGTATCGCCAGAGAAAACAAGGATAGTCAATGTTAGAAAACGCTATTCAGAGTTTCTTGGGTTTAAGATACGAGTCAGACCGAAAAGTAGGAAGTACATCGTGCAATCTCATATCTGTGACAAAAAGTTGGAACTGGAAAGGCAAAAACTGGTGGAACAGGCGAAACGAATTGCCCGACCTTCAGAGGGAAAAAGACCTTTGGACGAAATACGGCTGTACAATTCAATGGTTCTGGGAATACAGAATTATTTTCAACTTGCCACCTGCATCAGCATTGATTGCAGGAAAATCCACAGACAGGTCATGACAGTTTTAACAAATCGGCTCAATACAGAAACCGGGTGCAGACTTGTTCGAGAGGGCGGCGCAATGACCGAGAGCGAAAAAGAACGGTTTGGAAAGTCGGCAATGATACGGTATGTATCTGGAATCGACCAACCTATCTACCCTATCGCATACATCAAGAACAAGATACCGATGGCAAAGAAAGCGGCGGTTTGCAGTTACACGGTAGAGGGACGGGCATTGATACACACGAACCTAAGTATGAACTCATCTGTTCTATCAGGTTTGAGGAATCAACCGTCTATGGGGCGAAGCACAGAACTCACTGACAGCAGGATTTCACTATTCTCGGCTCAACGTGGAAAATGTGCGCTAAGTGGGGAACTCTTTGAAAATGCGGCTGACATAGTATGCTGGCTGAAAACACCGGCAGAATTGGGCGGCAAGGAACGCTATCCGCTTGAAGTATATGCCGGAGAACACTTGATTTGGAGCGGGAACACGGAGAAAAGTTTGGGATATGTTCATTTGATGATTGACCGTCCGGTACGTTCTGATGAGATAACCATCCGTTTGAAGGGGGCTACTCAGGATTCCGATGCATTCGGCCAAATCATAGAAGTTGTGGAACCCAAGGCCGGAGAGCTTGATCTTTTCAAAGCTGAAGGAGGCAAGAAGGTACACAATGAACTCCGGATAGTTGAGGTGGAATTTTTAGAAACTTTGAATCAGTAATTTCAGAAATTAAGAAAATACGTCTATATTTACATCAATTATAAAATATCTTTTTATGAAAAATATATTCATAGGGTTGATAGCTGTTTGGGGGCTTTTTCTCGTTTCATGTGAAACAAGGGAGCCCATGGCTGAAGTAATAGAAAGAGGGCTGGAGGTTTCCAAACGGCAAGCTGTCTTTTTAGCGAAGGAAGTGGAAAATCAGAAAGGAAGGCTTCCACGGACTTATGAGGGTGGTGAACTGAAAACATCCGATTACCGGGCATGGATTTCCGGTTTTTTCCCGGGAGTGTTATGGTATTTGTATGAGAATACGCCTACGGATGAACTGAAAAGATATGCGGAACTATATACAGAACGGGTGGAGTCTGCCAAGGATATGACCACCACCCATGATTTAGGGTTTATGTTATATTGTAGCTTCGGAAACGGATATCGGTTGGCAAAGAATCCTTATTATTTAGAGGTGATGACTGTAGGAGCGGAATCCTTGACAACTCGTTATGATGAGCGGGTAAAAGCTATCAAATCGTGGAATTCAAATGAAAAATGGCAGTTTCCCGTCATTATTGATAATATGATGAATCTGGAATTTTTGTTTTTTCTTGCTAAGACAACGGGGGAAAAACGTTTGATGAATATGGCTGACAGTCATGCACAGACCACTCTTCGACATCATTTTAGAGATGATTATAGTTGTTATCATGTAGTTTCTTATGATACGCTTTCCGGACAACCACATTTTAAAGGTACTCATCAGGGGTACGCCGACAATTCGGCATGGGCCAGAGGACAGGCATGGGCACTGTATGGCTATACCATGATGTACAGGGAGACCGGAAAGACCGAATATTTGGAACAGGCGCGGAAAGTAGCTTCTTATATTAAGAATCATCCCAATTTGCCGGACGATAAAATACCTTATTGGGATTTTGACGCACCGGATATTCCTGCTGCTCCCCGGGATGCATCCGCCGCTGCTGTTATGGCATCGGGACTTATTGAACTGAGTCAGCTGGATAAAAGTAAGGAAGGAGCGGATTGGCTGGAGCTGGCAGAAATGCAGATTCGTTCTTTGTCCTCTCCGGAGTACCTTGCCGAACCGGAAACCAACGGAGGTTTTATCTTGAAGCATAGTGTGGGAAATTATAATAAGAATTCGGAAGTAGATGTTCCCCTGTCTTATGCGGATTATTATTATGTTGAGGCTTTGTTACGCTTAAAAAAATTACAGAATGAGAACTAGGAATTGTTTGTTAATCGTCTTTTTGTTTTATTATCTTGTGTGGAAAACTGTATGCTCAGCCCACAGGTAGTGAGGACCGTATGTACTGGGTGCAGACTTTAACAAGGATTGCTGATCCTGTGTTGGTCAATCTCAGTCAGGGCACGTTGAAAAAGAATATGCCGTTTGAGTCACTGTCTGATGAACCTTTACGTAGAAGTGTTTCCTATCTGGAAGCGGTAGGAAGAACCGTTTGCGGTATTGCTCCTTGGCTGGAACTGGGACCTGATGATACTCAGGAAGGAAAGTTAAGAGAAAGGTATATTCAACTGGTGGTTAAAGGACTGAAACAGGCTGTCGATCCGCAATCAGCTGATTATTTGATGTTTGATAACCGTCATTCCCAGCCCTTGGTAGATGCGGCTTTTCTTGTACAAGGTTTGTTGAGAGCTCCCAGACAACTTTGGGGAAATCTGGATGTGGATATTCAAAAAAAACTGGTGTATGAGTTGAAAAGAACGCGTGGCATAAAGCCTAATGAGAGTAATTGGTTGCTTTTCGCTTCGATGGTAGAAGCGGCCTTGTTGGAATTTACGGGGGAATATGATAGTCAGAGATTATATTATGGTGTAAACCGTTTCATTGATGAATGGTATAAAGGAGATGCCTGGTATGGAGATGGGGCAGAATTGCATCTGGATTATTATAACAGTTTGGTCATCCATCCGATGTTGACGGATGTATTGTATGTCATGAAAAAGCATGGATTGGAGCGTGCTGAGTTCTTGGAACGCCAATTGGTTCGTCAACAACGAATGGTTGCCCAGCTTGAACGGATGATCTCTCCGGAAGCCACTTATCCTGTAGTGGGCCGTTCTATCGTGTATCGTTTTGGTCGCTTTTCATGCGCTTTCTCAAATTGCTTTGTTGGACAAGATTCCTCAGCCTCTTTCCAAAGGACAGATCCGTTCTGCTCTGACAGCTGTTATGCAGAGGCAGATATCTATGCCCGGTACTTTTGATGAAAACGGGTGGCTGAAAATTGGCTTTTCAGGCAGTCAGATAAATATGTCCGAACCTTATATAAATACAGGCAGTCTGTATATGTGTACAGCGGTCTTTTTGCCATTGGGACTTCCGGCAAATCATCCTTTCTGGACTGAGCCTTATAGTGAATGGACTAACCTGAAGGCATGGAAAGGTGTTGATGTAGGGGCGGATAAGGCTTTGAGAAAAGGTTAGGTGTCTATGAAAAGAAAAGTAACTTAACTTATTTACCCGGGTAAGTCAACTTAAATGCCGAAGTAACTTAACTTACTTGGTCTATGAAGATAGCTTACTTTTCATTGGCTGGTTTGCCTGATTTTAAAGAGCATGGAGATTTTTCCATATTAAAGGAAAAATCTCCATGCTTTATGTTTGTAAGTCAATAGAATAGCTATTGTGTAATATGGGATCCCCCTCTACTTTTGCATGGAATAAATTGCGGAACTTTAATTGGCAGATCATAAACAAAACACTAAAATATTATACTTTATGAATTTACGTACTATTTTTATTTCATCGTTTCTGTCATTGAGCAGCCTGGGGGTGTTGGCTCAGGAACGGATTAATTTAAGCGGTACATGGCAATTTGCATTTGCCGCTAATCAAAAGGAGGCGGACCGTTTGGAAAGGTTTTATACGTCTGATTTTGCTAAAAGCAAATTTAAGTCAACTCCTGTTCCATCCAATTGGGCCTTGTTGGGATATGAAGAACCGGTTTATCGAGGATTCAAGGATAATCAAGCCGGTGAGGGATTTTATGTGAGGGAGTTTACAATTCCTCAGGATTGGAAAGACAAACGTATCTTGTTGCATTTCGGTGGTGTATGGTCATCGGCTGAAGTTTGGCTCAACGGGAACGAACTGGGGCGTCATGATTGCGGATATACTTCTTTTGCTTTTGATGTGACGAATAAGCTGAAAGTGGATGAGCCTAACAAACTGGCTGTCAGGGTAAGGCAGATCACCCGTGAGTATAAGTTTGATGTTTGTGATGACTGGACTTGGGGAGGTATTTATAGAGATGTAACTTTGGAGGCTATGCCGGCTAAACGATGGATTGATGATGTGGTGGTGCAGACAACTTTTGACCATTTGTTTCAAGATGCGAATCTGGACATACGGGTGATGATCAGTGATAAGCATAAAAATACATTGCCCGGAAATTATCCTAGTCCCGGCGAGCCTTATAAGCTATGTTTCACACTCACTGACAAAGAAGGCAAAGAGGTGGCACAAAGACAAATGGCTATACCTGCCCATGTTTCGACAGATCGGGAGATTTGTTTGAGCTTGCCGGTTGAGGCTCCGCACCAGTGGACTGCCGAAACTCCTTATTTGTATAGCCTGAAAGTGGAACTTTTAGAAAAAGAGGCAGTAACACATACACGTATGGAACGTGTTGGTTTCCGTCAGATTTCCACTGATGGAGGAGTCTTCAGAATTAATGGACAAGCAGTTAAACTTCGTGGGGTGAACAGGCATGATGAACATCCGGATGTAGGTCGTGCCACTACCCGTAAACAGTGGTTGGAGGACCTCACACTGATGAAGGCTGCCAATATCAATTATCTTCGTCTCTCACATTACACACCTGCCGAAGGGTTTATTGAACTATGTGATTCAATGGGAATGTATGTGGGTAATGAAGTGACGCTAGGGGGAGCCGGGGATTTGATGTATGATCCTTCATTCTCGGGGGCGGTTCTGCAACGTTCGTATGAAACGATTGTCCGGGATATAAACAAGCCGTCTATTATTTATTGGTCAATAGGTAACGAAGATCCTTTGACCTCTCTGCACATGGTTTCTGTAAAATTGGTCAAGGCACACAGGGGATAGG
>ENA-OQJY01000101-OQJY01000101.1-human-gut-metagenome-genome-assembly--contig:-NODE-101-length-12041-cov-3.397096_pt1 | contig 12041 bp, 18 predicted proteins | sample MGYA00242643_ERZ504788 | MGnify/ENA primary metagenome ERZ504788 (study PRJEB26092, sample SAMD00036361) | human gut metagenome | host: Homo sapiens | study: EMG produced TPA metagenomics assembly of...
AAGGTGAAGGTAGAAAGTATTTGACAGATGTTCCGAGACCGAATTCTTATGAAATGAAAAATTTGATTATCATGTATCAGAGATATGCGATTTCCTTCAGACGTTTACAGTACTTATCGTGTCTGTGGTAGGCAATATCATAGCAGTGTTTTCTTTTTTATAAGCATAAATTGAAAAATCCCATTGAAGAATTAGAACTGGCATCACAACAAGTTGGTCGAAATAATTTGGATTTTCATATTACCTATGAAAATAAAGATGAAATGGGAAGATTGTGCAGAGAATTTGAACGGATGAAGGAGCAGCTTGCAGAAAATAACCATCAATTATGGAAAATGATTGAGGAAGAAAAGGCTTTGCGAACAGCGATTGCACATGATATACGTTCTCCACTATCTGTGCTGGAGGGGTATCAGGAAATGCTTTCAGAATATCTCCCTAAGAAAGAGATAAATATGGAGCAAGCCCTAGATATGGTAAATGAAAGCAAAAAACAGATTGAACGTATGGATATATTTGTGGAAACAATGCGAAAGATGAGCAGTTTAGATGCAAGGGAGTTGGTGGCAGAAAAAATTACAAGTAAGCAGTTAGAAACAGACATACGTGCAGAGATGAATGTGTTTGAGAAAAAATTTGGAAAGCAATACGATTTAGAATGTTCGGAAACAGCAGAAAAATTTTCGGGAGATAAGGAAGTGATTTTAGAGGTTATAGAAAATCTTTTGTCAAATGCCTTTCGTTATGCCAAAACAAAAGTGGAAATGGAAGTTCTCCTTACTTATTCTGAATTACAAATCAGAGTAAAGGATGATGGAGTGGGATTTACAGTAGACAAACAAAAGGCAACAGAGCTTTTTTATCAGCAAAATGTGAAAGATAGTTTGAAACATTCAGGAATGGGTATGTATATCAGCAGATTGTATTGTGAAAAGCATGGCGGACAGTTACTTATAGAAAACGAAAAACAGAGTGGAGCTGTAATAACAGCAGTATTTCATCGGATTGCATAAGCAGTCCGATTTTTTTATACTGTTGTCTTTTTGTTGTGATTTATATTTTATGATGTCTATAACAAGGAAAGGAGACAAACGTATGATTGCTATTTTTAAAAGAGAGATTAAGAATTATCTAAAGCGACCGTTATTTTGGGTAGGTATTCTGCTTGTGATTTATGGTGTGTTTAATACGACAAGTCCATATTTAACCACACATTATTTAGGGCAAGGCGAGAAAATTATCAATGATTATCCTGATACAGTTCGCTTAGGAGATGTTTATGAAGGATATATTCCTGCGAATCCTGAAAAACATCGAGAAATATGGAGTGGACAGATAAAACAAGCACTAATTGATGAATTAGAAATGTCTGATTTAGAGGCACAATCCGTAATGAGCGAACTTGTTGATATGGAGTTAGAAGAAGCATTCGTATATCTGGAGGAAAAATATGATTGGTATAGTGCAAGATATATGTACGAAGATAGTGCCTATTACAAAGGAACATCAGAAGAAATCAACGCATATCTGAACGAAAAAATGAAAAATAAGACGTTTTCTTTTTATTACTCAAGAAAATTTGCTGATTTTGCAGGGTTGTTTATGTGTTTTTTTGCAACAATTATGTTAGCGGTTCTGTTTTTACAGGATACGAAAAAGCATACTTATGAATTGCTTCACACGAAACCGATCACTGCCGGAAAGTATGTATTGGGAAAAGTAAGCGCAGGATTTGCAATTTGTTTGATTGCTCTGACTATTATAAATCTATTATTTTGGGCATTGTGTGTTATTTATACAAAAGACAGTGGGTTTGAAGTGCGGTTCTGGGATTTTATAGTTTCTACTGTACTTTATATACTTCCCAATATGCTGATGATTGTAAGTGTATATACATTGATTTCACTCCTATTTAAAAATCCACTTCCGGGAGTGCCACTTCTGATTCTTTACATGGTATATTCCAATATGGGCGGAAGAAATGCGGAAGGAGTTTATGGATATTGGGGAAGACCTTTTGCGATTATGGTTCGATTCCCTGATCAGCTTTTCGATACGACACCGCCACCAATGGCATTTTTAAATCAGAGTCTACTTATTTTAGCATCTGTAGTGATTATTCTGATTTCAATACAGATTTGGAAGAGGAGGCGGATGTAAATGAAGAAGGAAATGAAGATTGTTCTGCCGTTTTATAAGATTGCTTATGCAGTATCTTTTGTTGTGATTTTAAGCTTGATACGTGGGGTTGTATTCACAAATGAAATAGGACTTTCCATTGAGGCACCTTTTGCTATATTGACTGCTGTTTTTTGTGCGGACACTTATGTGCAGGAAATTACAAGCAAGAGATCAGAAATCCATAGGCTGTATCCAATAAGAAAGAGAATTTGCTCCATCATGCAGCGAATAATGATACAGGAAGTTTTTTTATTACTGCTTGCTGTTTTAGGTTACGGATTGTTTTTTGTGTTTCAAAAACCGGTCACACATCCGGCAACAGAAAGTGAAATACTTCAGTTTATTGCCTATTTTTTAGCGATTGTAGTAACCATTTTCTTTTGGGGAATATTGGTCAATACATTGTCTATGCTTTTTCGCAATATGTGGATGGGGATTGGAAGCTGTCTTCTGATATGGGTAGCAACAAATTCCACGGGAGGAGATAAACTTTTTGGGGGCATGGAATCTGTTTTCCTATGCTTTCAGAGATATAGAAAATACTGCTGATGTTACATGGCTGCAAGGGAAAGCTTTGTGTATTGGTATTGGATTGATTTTATTGGTAGTATTGCCGAAAATAGTTAGAAAGAGAGGGTAAGTTTATGAGTATTCATATTGAGGATTTAACAGTAAGATTTAAAAATGGTGTGACAGCAATCAATCATGCGAATTTAAATATACCGAATGGAATTTTTGGATTATTGGGAGAAAATGGAGCAGGAAAGACAACTTTGATGAGGGTTTTTAACTACTGTACTTAAACCTACAAGTGGAACGGTCACATTGGACAGGATTTTATATAGTGAAGGAAACTATGAAAAAATCCAGAGAAAAATAGGGTATCTGCCACAGGAAATTGATCTTTACCCGAATTTGACAGTTCAGGAGTGTTTAGAGTATATGGGGGATTTGGCAGGTGTTCCAAAAGCGGAGTGCAAGAAACGAATAGAATATTATTTGAAAAAGACCAGTCTTGCAGAACACCGGAAAAAGAAAATGAAACAGTTGTCAGGCGGGATGAAACGACGGGTAGGATTAGTGCAGGCACTTTTAAATGAACCGGAATTTTTGATTGTGGATGAGCCGACTACCGGTTTAGATCCAGAGGAACGTATTCGCATCCGCAATTTGTTAGTAGATTTTTCTGAAAACAGTAACGGTTTTGTTTTCAACTCATGTGGTGGAAGATTTGGCTGCTACCTGTAACCAACTTGCAATTATGCACAAAGGTAGTTTCTTATATGCGGGTTCTATGAAGAATTTGACAGAAGAAGCACAGGGGAAAATCTGGATTTGCAAAGTACCTGATGAGAGAAAAGCAAGAGAAGTGGAACAGAAGTATCGTATTACATCAAAACAGTATGTTGAGGGGGGATTGCAGTTAAGAGTGATTTCTGAAATACAGCCAGAATTGGAGTGTATGTCAATTCCTGCAACGTTGGAAGATGCTTATATTTATGTGACGAATCAATACGAGTAGATAAAGCACCATCTGATGCTTTACTACCAGTTGCACGTTGTTCGCTTTGAATATTTGTGGAGAAAAAGTATGTATTATTTTGGCTTTCTATAAAACCTATAAACCAGCCATTTATATCCTGCCCGTTCACTCGTCCGGTTCCGGTTTTTCCATAAATTCTCCATTTTCAGAGGCGGTAAGATGGATGGAATTTTTGACGGCATGAATATTAGCAGGAGTAAAGTTGAAGTTGTTTCGATATAATTTTTTCAAAAGTTCAACTTGTTCTACTGGTGAAATCTTTAAGGATGACTGCATCCAGTAGGAAGAGAAATCTCCGGATATATTTTCATTGCCATATCCTATTTGCTGAAGGTATGAATTTATAGTGGAAGCTCCGAGCTGCTTGTCGATTGATTCAAAATACCAGTTTGTATATATATTTTAAAAGGTATATGATTAAGAAAAACGGCAGGAGGTATCTGAATGAAAGCACATAAATATTGGTCTATCAGTGCACTGATTACAATGCTTGGAACTTTTTATACAGGTTATAAGGGATCAAAAGAAGGCCATAAGTACTTTGCAGCAAGTTCTTTGCTTTGCATGATTATGGCTATTTATACAGGACACAAGATGATTTCTGGTAAAAGTAGGAAGAAAAAAGAAGTTTCAGTAGAGAGTGTTGAAGATTAAAAAACAAAATATTTTAATAAATAACGCCGGTGCGGGATTTTTGATATCCAGTACTGGCGTTATTTATTCTACAGGGGCTTGGGGGTGTAGCCACCAAATATACTATTCGTTTTCTGCTTCAGCAAGTTTGTTAAGAATCCACTCCCGATTGATAACAATATCCTCATCATCTCGGAGATCTTTGAAATCAGTGCAGTGTGAAGAAGCAAATTCATACATATCGTCAATGTCAACTGCACCAGTGGTCTCACCCTTATTAATGATTACAAGAATATTTGTTCCGTCATCGTCGACAGCAAAGCGCAGTTCATCAAATTCTTCATCAGGATTATTTTCGAGAAGAGAATCTGTCGCAAGTAATTTAACAAGTTCCATTATCCTGTCATCTTTACCTGCATCAAAAATCTGTATCTTTTCAACGAGCTGATTTGGTGACGTTACGATTCGGGATAAATATTTTTCAGTACGAAAATCAAACAAAGCATTTTCACCATAAAACATTTCATATGTCTTTTCTACTTCTGATTCAGAAACCAGATAAATCATGATAAGATCTTCCATCTAGTGATAGAGTGTAGGATAGTTTAAACGAAAGGTCTCTCCACAGCTCGGGCAAGTATAAAGGAAAATAGATTTATTAAGTACCTTCTCTTTCATTTCAGGATCCAGTGCAGTATTAATACTGTCCCAGAGCTCAAAATCCCCCTCATGATGGCAGGAAGGACAAGTTACTTTTTCAATATGATGTCTTGACATAAATGTTCCTCCTTTCAGTGAGATAAATCTATAGTTTTCTTATTGTAGAATGCGCTTATCCTTTATTATTTTGCCAGGAAATTACTCTGAATCTCCATCGGCATATGATAAGCCTGGCCTCGTTTTGTCAGGCTGTATAGTTTAAAGCTCATGAGTTCCGGAGTCGCATTCAAAGAGCTGCAGAGTCCGAAATAATCTAGGTCTTCGTTCTGAACCATATCTTCGATCTCCTCATCATTAATCAGAAGATCGGCAGCAAACAGATTGGCCTGGTATTCTGTATTATCCGTCATATTGTAGAGTGTATCATCTTGCATCGGAGCCATTTTCAGCTGGGAACGATGCAGGATGATATGCCCTAATTCATGGGCGGCAACGATCATCTTTTCTTCTTCTGAAAGGAAACTGCTGATCATGACATAGATCGTCTTGCAGCTCATAAAACAATATCCTTTCAGTGTCTTATATCTGGAAGTTTCCCCGACAACAATGTTCATCTGATCCATGATCTCAAAGGGATCCCTGGTGCCATATTTCTTGATTAATTTCTTTGTTTCTGTATATATGTAAGTGTTTCTCAAATAAATCACCTCAAAAGTAAAAAATAAAAAGGGCAGAAATATCCTTGTAACTATAAGGTAACAGATTAGGTGTACAATAATCCCGCCTTCTATTATTTTTCCTCTTGGTTTTTCAGATATTTTTTCGGTGTAAATTTCTTTGCACGTCTTTTGGAATCCAGATAAAGGCTCTGGATCTCATCCATAAAAGCTATTTTATCTTCGTCTGTCAGTGATCCACCAGCAAACATAGCTGCAGCCTGTTCCAGGATCTGCTGAGCCTGTTTGGCACCACGGTTACCAAACTGTTCGGATGCTTCTGTGATAAAAGCTTCATCCTCACTCATGAGATAAGAAACGTCACACTGTAATGCATCTGCCAGTTTCTGATACAGAACTATTTTTGTTTTGGAAAACGTCCTTCTACTTCCCAGGATCGAATGGTCCTATATGAAACACCAACCATACTGGCCAGTTCCTGCTGACTCATTCTTTTTTTTCTTTCTTAATGTATTCTTTACTTTTTCACCGAATGTCATAAACATACCTCTTTCTAAGCCTTGTCTTATAAGTTTCATTAGCCGCCTCAAGGCAAAACGGGAAATGTGTCTCCTAAAAAATAAAAATTATTCTTGACAAAGGGAAATATCTCTCCTATAATGTGAATCACAGATAAGGGAAACATCTTTCCTATAAGATACACAATATTTCCTCTTTTGTCAATGAATATGTGGAATGAATTTCCTATATTTTAAAGAAAACAGGAAGGATGCACAGTCATTGACAGTCAAAATGGGATACATGTTACAAAAAGAGGAAAGACGTATGGGAGGTGACAATGTGAGTCAGGATCAGACTTCTATTATCTGTATTGATCTAAAGTCCTTTTATGCTTCTGTAGAATGCGTAGAACGTGGACTGGATCCGTTTAAAGCAAACCTGGTGGTTGCAGATCCGACCAGATCAAAGTCAACAATCTGCCTGGCAATCACTCCGGCTATGAAGTCTCTTGGCATCAAGAACCGGTGCCGGATCCATGAGATACCGGATTGTGTGAAGTACATTACAGCCATGCCGAGGATGCAGCTGTACATGGATTATTCCGACAAAAATCTATGGAATCTATCTGCGGTATGTCTCAAAAAGAAGATAATCCATGTGTACAGTGTCGATGAATGTTTTATTGATGTGACAAACTATCTGCAGCTTTATCATCTCACTGCAAAAGAAATAGGCGGTAAAGCTTATGCAGGCAGTCATGGAGGAAACTGGCATCACTGCAACTGCAGGTGTGGGAACCAATCTGTATCTTGCTAAGATCGCAATGGATATCGTAGCAAAGCATGTGGATGACCATATTGGAATCCTGGATGAATTCTCTTACAGAGAGCAGCTATGGGATCATAAACCATTAAGTGACTTCTGGAGGATTGGATCCCGGACTGAAAAGAAACTGGCTGGTTACGGGATCCATACGATGGGCGATATCGCAATGGCTTCTTTAAGATCCGAAGACTGGCTGTATAAGATGTTTGGGATTGATGCAGAGCTGTTGATCGATCATGCATGGGGTTATGAAACATGCCGGATGAGTGACATCAAGAACTATCATTCGGAAGAGCACAGCCTATCGAATGGCCAGGTGCTGATGCGAAATTATTCTTTTGACGAAGCACTTGTGATCGTAAGGGAAATGACAGACAATCTGGTCCTGGATCTGTTTGAAAAAGGACTGGTAACAAACTCTCTCACCTTATGGATCGCCTATGACCACAGGTATGAGCATGAGGCATCCAAAGGAACCGTAAAACTCGAAAGAGAAAGTAACAGTTCCAAAAAGATCATAGATGCAGTGGAAGATTTATATCGCAGGATTGCAGACAAATATACCGGAATCCGAAGAATCGAGGTGTGTGCGAACAGGGTTGCTCCTGAAAATTATGTGCAGTACAGCCTGTTTGATGATCCCAAACAGACCGATAAGGAACGGCATTTACAGGAAGCAGTATTGAATGTAAAGCAGCGTTATGGAAAGAATGCGATCATGCGTGGATCCAATCTGCTGGAGTGTTCTACTTATAGAGAACGCAACGAGCAAATAGGTGGTCACCGTGCTTAGAGGAGGTGCAAAAAGTGCTGGCAAGTGCATATCAACCGTATTTATATTTACCAAGACCGGTTTCCAGGAGACATCCCATGGATGTAGGACGCAGGGCAAAACAGTTTGCTCCATTTGCGGCACTTCGTGGACTGGATGAAACGATCCGGCAACAGGAAATCATTTACGAATCGAAAAGAGATTTATCCGAAGAAAAGAAAAATGAGCTGGATATGAAATTAAGGATCCTGGCATATGGGATGAAGATACAGGCAACTTATTTTCAAAAATCCTGGAAGGATCCGTCAGTTGGCCAGTACCATACATTATCCGGAACCGTAGAATTTTTTGATCCATCAGTCCACTTACGGATCGATGATACTGAGATTCAGATCCAGGACATCTGTGATCTGACTGGTGATGTATTTGAAACTATTGAAATATCATGTTAATTAATCACAGCGGAATTTTTTATACCGGAAAGAGTGTGTGGTAGCTGGTGGAAGGATAAAAAAGGATGCACAGATCGACAAAGCAGATCTGATCAGAATAAAAATCGTGCTGTTCGTGCAGCTTTGGCACTTACGGAATGGATGGCATGATGCTCATAAGGCGGATTTGATTTCCCTTTGGTCCGTTGAGTAATAAATGGAGAATATCTTATTGCTTAAAGGAGGAAGCCTATATGGGATCAGGTGCTATTAAATGGCATGTACACTGCTCTGTATGTGGAGCATTTATTGAAAAGAGCGCACAAAGCGATTCAGAAGTGGAGTGCAAAAAATGTCGCAGTACATTGGAGATATTTGTAAAGGATGATATGGTGTCGGTTCGTCCGATTCACATCCGAGATGAACAATTAAAGTCCAGGATGCGGACGTATTCCCGAAAGATGATGAATCAGGGATCATAACAGAATAGAATGAGCTGTCTGTAGTAAGCGTTGGATTTGGCCGGAACCATCAAGAACGCACCAGACAGCAAGAGTTTGTCAAGGAGCTGAACCTGACTGGAATCACTAAGAGCCCGGCAAAACATTTACGGATACACTGCAAGATCAGAAGTATTTTCTGGTTTTGGAGATTGTTGAAGTATTTGTTTTGTCGGGCTTTTTTGATGTATTTCAAAAAATTTTTAATTTTTGTCGTACCCCACTGTAAAACAGGCTCTCAGCGTTTCGTTATATAGAGGTTGAATTCTCTTCTGCAAAAATAATTGCAGAGAGAGATTTTGATAATATGACACAAAGGAGGAAGCAAAGATGACTGAAATCGAATACCAGGAATTTGTAAGGCGTTGTCCTTACGATGCTATGGGCGATTATTCCATGTTTCGCAAACAGCAAACAGAGAATAAATCAGAGTGCATTCAGTGCAAATCCCAAAATGAGCAGTAATCTAACATACTAATTATGTAAGCAGATTATGCGTTATCAAGGAGTCGCGGACTCCCGTTCAAAAAAAACGGGTGAGTTCGTGACCTCTTGCGCTGCAGTTCTTTATGTCTGTGCAGAAATTTCATAAAAGATGGAAAGAACCACCCGGAGCCGAAAGGCAGAAAGGTGGTCATTATGTTGACATTAAAAGAACTGAAGAAAATCGTGAAGGTTGCTGATATGGAGAAAAGAATCCCAAGCGTGAAATCCTTGAAAGAACACAAAGTTGTAGTAAAAGAAATGATCAATGCAGATACAACGATCTCTGTTTATGATCACGGATATGTGCTTTATACAGCGGGAAATCAATCAACCGTATTTCCGCTTCATAGTTGTGATGACTATGAATATGTGAGTGTAACTGGCGATAACAAGGAATTCAATAAAGAGTTCTTTGATAATGAAAACTGGTATATCCGTCTGCTGATGGAGGCTGAAGACCGTATGGCATACAGCCAGAGCAAAATCAGCACCAATCATGGTGTATTTTCTAACAGCGATGTTACAGATGATGCGGAGATTATGAGAGGATCTTCAAAAGATTTTGTTGACGATGTTATCGACAGAGAAATTCTAAACGCTTTGATCAAAGAGTTAACAGAGAGACAAAAGACGGTACTCAATCTGGTTTATTTCGAGGAAATGCGTCAGCAGGATGTTGCAGATTATCTGGGAATCAAACAGCAGAGTGTAAATGACCTCCTGAACAGGGCATTAAAAACGATGAAAAAAAAGGCGGAAAACGAAGAATTTTTAAAAAAATTGAATTAGACCACTGTAAAACAGGCTCTGAGCGTTTCGTTATATGAAGGGTTTGCATAGAACACCTTCATGTACCTTGAAAAATGAATAGCCTGCCCGGAGTGATATTTGGTTTGAACATGCATAGAGCGAAAAAGCTGCGTGTCTGCCAGAAGAAAACGTATCAGAGATGGAAACTGATATAGGAACGGATCCGGGAAAGAAAACAGGAAAACGCTTAAATCTTAAATCAAAATAAAATGTCTGAATCTAAAAAGAGGATGACAGTAGAAATCATGTGGCGGTATTTGTGACAAACAGGTACCGCCATATATTTGTGCTGTTATCTCAGCTTGTGCTGACTGTCCCAAATAGCGCAAATTTCAGGAAAGGAGGCGATCATCTTCGTATAAAAGATAATATGCAGAAACTAACAGATAACCATACACAAAAGAATCAGAAAGGAAGGATTTAAGAGAATGAACGTGAAAAAGAACGCACGCAGGGTGATGTCTGGTTTACTGACAGCAGTAACGGTTCTATCGACGGTACTCTCTCCCGCTGTTGCCTATGCTTCTGAGGATGCAGGATCTGTAAAAAAGATTCCGTATTATGAGGAGATCAAGGATCAGCTGGATGAAGATGAAGTGGTAACTGCAAAGGATTATGAGATCAAGGTTGGAGACAATTTCGATGTAAAGAGTGATTATACCGGTCTTACGATCCAGGATGACAGCAAAGTAAAAGTTACATTTCAGGAAGCAAAAGATACGGACGGGAATGACTTTTCTACCGATTATGCCAATTCCTATAAGGCAGTCTATTATGTAGAACCACAGACAACGGATCACCCAACCTACCAGATCAATCGAAAGATCGTGGTAAAAGAAGCGGATCAGCAGAAAGATTCGCAGTCAGAAAGTTCTTCTGATCAGGATGCTGGTTCTTCCGATAAGACAGAAACAGAGGATTCTGAGGCTGACTCGTCTACAGAGGAAACTGGTGCTGCTGAAACGGAGAGCAAAACAGAACTGACAGAAAAAGAATTTGATGCAGAGATCGAAGCAACGGAGAATCAGGAGACCGTTGATCCGGAAACAGGGATCACACTCTCAGAGGTTATGCAGGAAGCTGTTGACCAGGAAGTTGCTCTTGCAGATCTTGAAGCAGGCGAAAGTATTACTTTTGATATGCCAATGATGCTTGCTTCCGGTGAAACAGGAACAAAATCAGTCACAGTCACAGCCGGTTCCTGGTACTATTACGCAGATTATGGATTAGGTTCTTATCTGACTTGTCCATATTATGTGAAATGGGGAAGCATCAATGCGACAGCATACTGTGTTGAACCATCGAAAAAAGGACCGGGAAATGGAACTTATACGATCCAGAAACTTGCCGATGGAAAGACACTTGCAAAGGTCTGCTATTACGGAACAAAAGCAAGTGATGAGAATGGTTTCTTCGATGAGAAACATCCGGATTTTCCGGCAGGAAAGAGATTCATCATTACCCATCTTGCAGCAGCTTATGCAAATGGATCCAGTGACTGGGCATCCGGAACTAATGCAACAGGAAAGAACCTGGCAATGGAGCTTTACAATTATTGTGTAAATATGCCGGACATTCCGTCTGTAGATATGAGCTTTTCCGAATCTAATGTAAAGGCCTATGTGGAAGGAAACAGCCAGCGAACAAGTGTGATCACATTCAAAGCGGATAAACTGCAGACGATCACTTTCAAGCTGCCGAAAGGTGTAAAACTTGTAAATGTGACAACCGGAAAAACAAGTGCTGCAGGGGCTAATGTGGAGATTTCCGGTGGTACAAAGTTCTATCTGACAGCACCACTTAATCAGGCAGAAAATGTCAGTGCTACTTTCTCTTCTAAGATGAAAGGAAGTATTGATAAGGAATATTCAGCCTATAAGATCACAACAGGATCTGGAACACAGGACCTGGCTCTTGTTTTCGGTGAAGGTGTCGGAAATGAGAAATATGTGGATTTTAAAGTAACCTGGACAAAAGAATGCAAAGTATCCATTGTAAAGAAAGATCAGGATACAGGAAATG
>ENA-OQJY01000102-OQJY01000102.1-human-gut-metagenome-genome-assembly--contig:-NODE-102-length-12021-cov-3.600303_pt1 | contig 12021 bp, 14 predicted proteins | sample MGYA00242643_ERZ504788 | MGnify/ENA primary metagenome ERZ504788 (study PRJEB26092, sample SAMD00036361) | human gut metagenome | host: Homo sapiens | study: EMG produced TPA metagenomics assembly of...
GATAAAAGAATAGGCATCAATTAGCTGCAAGGACTGTAAGAATCGTTCTTATAAGAAAATAACAAAATACGATATATTAAATCATTTGCAGGGAAATGCTTATAATTCATCTGATGTGATAGGTGTTTATCCTCTTCTTAATAATGGAACGTGCAGGTTTATGGTATTTGATTTTGATAATCATGATAAAGGAGCAGAAGAAAAAGATTTTGCCAATGATGACGATACATGGATTGAAGAAGTTGAAGCAATGAGGAAAATCTGTGTGATGAATGGAATAGATCCGTTAGTGGAACGCTCAAGATCTGGAAGGGGAGCACATGTATGGATATTCTTTGATAAGCCGATAGCTGCTTCATTGGTAAGAAAGTTTGGATTTGCTTTGCTTGATAAAGGTGCGGAACAGGTTAATTTAAAATCATTTAAATATTATGACAGAATGCTGCCTGCGCAGGATTCATTACCGGATAACAGTGCGCTTGGTAATCTGATTGCATTGCCATTGCAGGGGAAAGCTTTACAGGAGGGAAATAGTGCATTTGTTGATGGCAACTGGAATGCATATCCTGATCAATGGAAGATATTATTTAGCAAGCCAAGATTGTCACAGGAATTTCTAGAAGAAAAAATAAAAGAATGGTCAAATCACATTGAAGATATTGTTGCAGATGCTGATGAGAATGATAGGGAAAAACCATGGAACAGAATACATTATTTTAATAAAAATGATGTAGACGGGAATCTACATATTACATTATCAAATGGAATATATGTTGATAATACAAACTTGAAAGCTTCTATGCAGAATAAAATCCGCAGAATGGCGGCGTTCAGTAATCCGGTTTTCTATAAACATCAGATTATTGGCACGTCCAATTATGATACGCCAAGATGGATATATCTTGGAAAAGACCATCTGAGTGGGTACATACAGATACCGAGAGGATTGCAGGATAACCTTCTGGAAAGGGCAAGGCAGGCAGATGTTGATTATGAAATTAACGACGAGCGTCAGCGTGGAAAACATATTAATGTGGATTTCAAAGGAGAATTGCGCCAGGAACAGGATAAGGCGCTAAAAGAACTGACGAAATACGATAACGGAATACTTCATGCTGCAACTGCATTTGGAAAAACTGTTGTCAGTAGTGCAATAATTGCACAAAAGAAAGTCAATACATTAATTATATTGGAATCATCGGCTTTAATAGAGCAGTGGAAAGATGCATTGGAGAAATTTTTAAATATTGATGAGGAACTTCCATCATATGAAACTAAGACAGGAAGAGTACGGAAAAGAAAAAGTCTGATTGGAACATTGCAAGGAGTTCACGATTCAATGACTGGAATCATAGATATTGCAATGGCAGGTTCACTATGCAAAAAGGGAGAGTTTCATAAGCTATTGAATGAATATGGACTCGTGCTGATTGATGAATGCCATCATTCTGCTTCTGAAACAATAGCAAATGTTTTGAAAGAATTGAAAGCAAAGTATGTATACGGTGTGACAGCGACTCCGAAAAGAGCAGATGGACTGGAAAAAATCAATTACATGCTAATTGGTCCTATAAGGTATAGCTATACGGCTAAAGAAAAAGCTAAGGAGCAGGGAATACAGCATCTTGTTTACCCACGTTTTACCAGGACTGTGCCGCCTAGAGGCGTGATTACAGGTAAGATGCATCCCAATGAAGCATATGATATCATTCATAATAATGATTTAAGGGATGAGCAGATTGTTGATGATGTGAAGAATTGTGTATCGGAAGGTCGTACTCCGGTAGTTTTGTCACGGTACAAAGATCACTCTGAAAAATTGTATAAGCGTTTAAAAAGCTATGCTGATTATGTGTTTCTTATGACTGGTAATAATTCTAAAAAAGAACATAGGAAAATTTTTGAGCAGATGCGCCAGGTTGGCAATGATGAATCTATGATATTAGTAGCAACAGGATCTCTGGTAGGAGAAGGCTTCGATTTTCCAAGATTGGATACACTTTTTATGGCAACACCTGTATCATTCCGCGGTGTAGTTGAACAGTATGCTGGACGACTGAATCGTGATTATGTAGGTAAAGAAAATAGTGATAATATATGATTATGTAGACAATCATATTCCAATGTTTGATAATATGTATATGAAGCGGCTTAAAGCATATAAACAGATTGGATACCAGATTTCGGGTGGATTGAAAGCTTGTAAACAGACAGTTAATGCAATATATGATGGGGATGATTATAGAGAGACTTTCAATAAGGATCTGTTTGATGCCGATAAAAATATAATCATTTCCAGCCCTGCAATCAGTGGACCAAAAGTATATGAATTAATCAGGATGCTAAAGGAAAAACAGGAGGAAGGAGTTCAGATTACAATAGTTACATGGACTCCGGATTCATATGGATTTGGTGATGCATCGTACTGGATGCAGTTGCATGAAGATATGCGTAAAGCAGGGTTTTACATTAAAACAGTAGAAGAATACTGCGACCGGTTTGCCGTTATTGATCAGGAAGTCGTCTGGTATGGAAATATTAATCTGCTTGCAAAAGATAAGATTGATGACAGTATTATGAGAGTCATGAGTAAAGAAATAGCAGGTGAATTGATGGAAATTACATTTGGAAAGAAACAAAACAAATAACGAAAGCAGGTGAACAGATGTCGATGAAGACATATTTATGGATAGAAGATCGCATAGGAAAAGCAAGCTATAAGTTTTGGACGGCATTTATGCACGAAACATGTCCGCAAGTAATTGTAGAAAGTAAAATGAATAACCGAGAATTGGTAAAAGCGGTTAAGGGGTTAACAGATAAAGAAAATAGATATATAATTGCATTGGACAATTCTTTTGATAATGTACAGATTTACATGGAACAGAAAATTTTGAAAGAAGCAGCCGATAAAAGGAATAATGTATTTCTGCTAAATTTTATATGCTTTGAATATACATTGTTGGAATTTGATAAACTGATTGACTGGATTTATGCACCTGAGGATGAGTTTATAGAAAAACGTGCGGGTGCTATTGCTGCAAGAGAAAAGCTGGTTCAAATTATAAGTTCAAACGATATGAACTATAAAGCAATACAGGAAATACTGGATTATGACAGCAATTTGCATAATCATAATATTGAGCAGTTATCTGCAAAGCTATTATTTGACCTTACAAGGAATACAGGCTTTGAGGTTTCAAAGGGAAATCTGGGAGAATGCTGGAGACAGAATTGTTGTGAGTGGGCAGATAGACAAGAAGATGATATATGCGGATTGGATCAGACAAAGCTTTCGCTAAAGGAAAAAATGAAGAGCATTTATTGGGGAACATCTCTACATAGGGAATTTCAAAATATTGGTTTGGAGGTGCTGGTATGATTACCATATTGAAAAATAAGAAAGATATACCAAGTGATAAGGATTACGTTGAGCTTAACGATGTTTTCTTTTAACCAGAATACCGTTTCCAAGATAGATGATAGGGCAAATGCCATTGTCGAGAAAATAGATGCCTCCAAGCTGATTGGAAAATATAAGATGGAATCAAAGTTCAATGGCGTTACATTAGATATTGATTGTTTATCGACAGGCTGTAAAACCGTGTTGAATGTACTGTATTTTCCTGATAAGGTATTTTGCATGAAAGAATGTGGCGATAATGCCTTGGAAGTATTGTATGGACTAGAAACTGGAACGGTATATAGTGATTATGCAGTAATACCGTTTGATATGAACAAAGTAAAAGTATTTGATGAAAACGGAACTAGAGTGATAGAGGATTACGAAGAGTTGAAGGAGTGGTGGAATAATGAAGAGTAAGCCAATTGTTATGGAACATTTTTCAACGGTTCATACATCGTATATACTTAATTTTGACTTCACAAATAATATTACAATTCTTACTGGTTTATCGGCAAGCGGAAAAACAGCTTCTTTTTCATTTATGAGGGAGTGTATGGCGGTGAATCCCAATATAGTATGTATCAATTACCAGGATTATCAGAGGGATATAAAGAAGCTTATTGCCGGTGAGACAGGCAAACTTATTGTGATTGATAATGCTGACATATTGTTAGATGATGATACAAGAAAGTATATTTCGCTGGATGATAAGAATCAGTATTTGATTATAGGGAGAAATCCAAAGAATTTATTTACAACAAGTGATAATTTGTTTGAACTTGTGAGTGAGAAAAAGGGGGAGCAGACAGAATTTAGCCTGAGAAAATATTTGTGAGCTATATTAGTATTTTCCGAAACCTGGTATGTTTAACAGGAGTGTAGAAAGAGATTGATTTTGAAACTGTAAGCAATGTGGCAGTTCGTGAAATTCAGCAAGTAATTCAACAAATTATTTTATTCATGAGATGAAAATGAATAATGATTATCAGATAAAAGAGCGATGTAGTTTATATACACCGCTCTTTTTGATTAGCATGGTATTTTATTTTTCTAGCAGCTTGCGTGCATATGTAAGTATTCTGCCTTCTACATTGCTGTCCTGCTTGATCATTTTGATGAGTGAATAAAGCTCAGGGTCATTGGATGAAGAAACAATAATGTAATCAGGATCTGTCTTATCAGATGTTCCGTAAAGATAATCTATGTTGCAATTAAATGTCTGCGCAATGAAACCGACTGTGGGATAAGAGGGTTCACGTTGTCCATTTTCATAGCGACCATATACCATTGGCGAGATATTAAGGCGACGTGCGGCCTCTGCTTTATTTATATTTAGAGTATTTCTGAGTTGGATTAATCTTTCAGGTTGAAATTTCATAGGTAAGCTCCTTCTTAAAAATCGATATTCAAGTGCTTGAATGTAATCATAAAGATTATAAATTATAATTTGTTTTTTCAATGTTTACGTTGACAATAACCATTGGATATGATATGGTATCAGGCAGATGGCTGTCACAGGATTTTGTCAAAAAATATGCAGAAAAATATGAAGCATGTTGCACAAAATCTACCAAAGGCTGTGTATGAGGATTGCGTGAAGGAAGAATTGGAGATTTTAAAGAAAGCCGGTGAGTTTGGAGGCAAACTTTGCAGTAAGGTGACAATGGAAATTATTAAAGATAAATTGAAGATAGGTTGACTTTTTTGGCTGGAATTGTTAGGATATAAATGAAAGTTTACCACTGACCGATATGTGGTATATAAATGGTCGGGTTGAAAAAGTCTTTTGCCGTAGTGCAAGAGACTTTTTTTGTGGAGATTAACAAATGATAAGGAATGGTTTTTATATAATCCCAAAATGGTTTAATAACGTTTGCTAACAATGCATATTGTAAATAAAAAATATCATTATTACAATAGAGATTAGAAATGCTTCGAACAATATGAAAGGCATAAAACCAATATGAAAAGACACACAAATATAATAATCACAGCCGTGGCATCGCTGCTTATCGTCACACTTACGGGCAGAGAATTCATTAAAAATCATAAGAAAGAGTCTAATGATAAATCGTCTACGAATGTATCAGAAAATACATGTGAAGATATACCTGACATAAGTATACCTGACACAAGTATATCTGATACGTGTGTAGCTGATACGAATACACCTGACACGAGTACATCTGAAGCAGATATTCTGGATACGACCTATGAGAATAATAAAGAGCAATTTTATATATCCAAAATTCCGGATGATATTTTTGAAAAAAATGCAGGGCAAATCATACAAGGCAGATTGTACACTCCCCAAGAGAAAAATCTGCGATATATACATGTACTACACGTAGGCTTTGACAATCAGGTACATGAAGGTGAGCTGGTTGTAAATAAAGATATCGCAGATGATGTACTTGAAATATTTAAGGAGCTTTATGAGTCCGGATATCAAATAGAAAAAGTCAGACTCGTTGATGAATATGATGCAGATGATGAGGCATCTATGAGCGACAATAATTCATCGGCCTTCAATTTCAGATTTATCTCCCACACTACAAAGATATCGAAGCATGGAATGGGAATGGCGGTGGATATCAACACTCTATATAATCCTTATGTCAAAACAGTTGATGGGGAGCTTTCGATTGAGCCTGCAAATGCCGCAGATTATGTTGACCGGAGCAATGATTTTTCGCACAAGATTGACCATGATGATTTATGCTATAAGCTGTTTACGGAGCATGGTTTTGAGTGGGGAGGCGATTGGACGCATTCCAAGGATTATCAGCACTTTGAAAAATAGTGCTGATAATTTCTACGGAAGCAGGTGACCTGCAGCCAGGTACAGCTCATACCATTCCTCGCGAGTCAGAGTAATATCGCATGCCGCGATAATTTCCTTCAGGCGGCTTTCACTTGCAGTTCCGGTAACAATCTGCATATTTGCCGGATGGCGTAAAATCCATGCGGCCGCAATAGTAGTATCGCTGACATTGTATTTTTCGGCTATCACATGAAGTTTTTTATTCAGTTCCGGGTATTCGTCGCTTCCGAGAAAACAGCCTTTCCATGCCGGCATCTGAAACGGAGACCATGCCTGAAGAGTAATGTTGTGGAGGCGGCAGTAGTCGAGCAGACTTCCGTCGTGATCAATTGAACCGGGTGTTTCCATATTGACTTCCATACCATTTGCAACGAGATTGGAAACAGGAATGCTGAACTGAACCTGATTGACAACGAGTGGTTGGCGGACATATTTCTGTAGCAGTTCAATCTGCATCGGCTTATGGTTTGAAACACCAAAATGACGAACCTTTCCGCTTTCAAAAAGAACATCAAATGCAGCGGCAACCTCTTCCGGTTCTACGAGTGCATCTGGACGATGAAGCAGCAGAAGATCAAGATAATCTGTATGAAGCCTTTTTAAAATACCATCGACAGATTTCAGAATATGCTCCTTTGAGAAATCATAGAAGCCTTGGCGGATGCCACATTTTGACTGCAGGTAAATATCTTCACGCTTTATGGATGGATCGTCTGCAATTGCTTCGCCGAATACGCTCTCGCTCATACCGCCACCGTAGATATCTGCGTGATCAAAGAAATATGCGCCCTGTTCCAGAGCTGCATGAATAAAATGATTCATCTCATCCTTTGATTTTTCAGAAAGGCGCATGCATCCAACTGCAACTGAAGGAACCTTTCGTATGTGATTGCCTAAAATTGTTTCTCTCATAGTAAAAATCTCCTTTGTAATTATTTTCTAATTCCCATAATGAGTGCGGCGTAGCCCCAATCCCATATGAGCTTTGCAAAGCTGTTTTCAAGATATTCGCGTATGTCATCATCATCATATCCTGTCATGCGTGAGATGATGACAATATGCTCTCTGATGGTTTCATATGTCAACGGACTATTGGCATTGTGACTGTACCACAAGAAAAGACTTTGACGTATAGCAGTGTATTCAATCATAATCCACTGCAGTTTGATAATCATGTGTTCAATAATCTTTTTAGTGGATGCTGCTTCAGGCGATATCAGATCGGAAAACAGCTCGTTTGCCAGATAATTGCGAAAAACAATGTCATAATCTGTGAGCATTGAGCAAAATTGTTTCTGCGATGTTTGCAAGGTGCGGCTTATGGAATTATTGTCTGACTGTGAATAAATATTGGAGTATTTACAAGCCTCGGTCAGTACAGGCTGAAGAAAGGCTGTGTATAAACCCTCTTTACGATAATTTACTGATAAATCCTGAAGCAGCTCATTGCATTCGATAAATGTATCTTCGTCCGGGATATGGATATCTTCCATGGCGGTATTCAGTTCATTAAGTGTATGTCCGGAAAAATATTCCTGTATATGTGCATTGGAGACCGGCTGGTTTTTATATAATTCCAATAAAATGTAAAGCCCGTCAAGCAAAGCAAGCTCTACTGAAAGCCTTTGGTCAGATATCAGCTTAATCAGATTATCACGGATTAAAAATGCCGTAGATAAATTATTCCGGGTCTCGGATATTACAGGAAATGTGACAGGTTTTTCACACCACAGGTCGATAACTGCCGGACAGTACGGCATGAGTGTTCGTTCTTCATGTGTTGAAAACCGGTGAATTTCTCTGGGAAACAATGCACATGTCTCTGAAAGCACTTCATCTGAGTATGTCATTACAAGATGACATAGCTTATCCTTTGAAAGAAACGGACACCGGTGTTTTTCGTCCAGTTTAATAACCAGACTGCCATCCTTATGACATGTGTAAGAGCTTAGATTGTCACTTTTTCCAGACACTTTATCAGCAGAAAAAGGGGCTGCAGATAAAGTATCCGGAGGGGAAAGCTTCTTCCATTTGCGGTTTGTAGCGTCATCTACTGCAATTTTCCACTCCTGACAGCAAGTGATACTGCATTTGTCAGCAATACATTTGAAATTGTTGTAATAGTCCGGTTGATAGTTTTTCATGTTTTTCCTTTACTTATATTATACAGATTTGTGAATAGAGCATAGTATAGCTTGTTATTATCAATCAATCACATGATGATTCAGCCATTTTCTTGAGTGGAATCTGGCAGTAAATATAATAGAACGAAGCATCCAGTCACAAGCCATGCCAATCCACACTGCAATCGGACCAAAGCCCCATACACGGCAGAGGTATATGCACAGACTTACACGGCAAAGCCACATTGTGCAGCAGGATACAATCATGGAGAATTTCACATCGCCTGCGGCACGTAGTCCATATGGCGGGATGAAGGATGGTACCCAGCAGATTGGCTTGGTAATTGTGATAAAGGTAACCATCTCAAAGCAGAGCCGTGCACTGGCAGGTTCCATTCCGGCAAGCATTGTAATGGGCTTTGTGAGTATGAAAATAATCAGACAGCTGGCGATGATTACAACCTCAGACACCAGTGACAGTTTTTTGATATAGTAGACAGCTTCATCCTTTCTGCCGGCACCCAGACACTGTCCTACAACAGTCATAAGACCTATTCCTATTCCGATAGCGGCAATACCATTTAAGTTTTCGAGGATATTGGTCATGGCCTGGGCAGCGATGGCCACGGTTCCAAGAGTGGATACAGTAGACTGGATAGCCAGCTTTCCAAACTGGAACATGCTGTTTTCGATTCCTGATGGGATACCGATGAGCAGGATTTTTTTAATCAGGCCCCATTCAGGGCGTATAGACATATAGTTCTTTATGAAAATCGGTTCATTTTCCCTTCGAAGCTGTATGATAACGACAATCGCGCAGAATATTCGGGATACGAGAGTGGAAATAGCAGCTCCCTCAACACCCATGCCGAAGCCGAAAATCAGAATAGCGTTGCCGCCGATATTCATAAAGTTTGAAATAACAGATATGACCATAGGATTTCGACTGTTATTCTGTGCGCGCATAATGGACGCGCCGGCATCATAGAGACCTATAAAAGGAAATGACAGCAATGTAAAAAAGAAATAAACTTGTGAGTTTCTCATTACATCAGCCTCAACAGCGCCAAATATGGCACGAAGCAGCGACTTTCTTGTTATCAGACAAAAAGCAGATAAAAGTACAGACAGAAATGCCATGACAAAAAATACCTGTCTTGCAGCATGGCGGGCACCTTTTGTATTGTGACTTCCCAAATACTGTGAACAGAGAATCGCACCACCGGCGGCAAGCGCTGAAAGTGCCTGTATGACAAGGATATTGATTGAGTCTACAAGCGAGACCGCTGAGATAGCGGCAGAACCTACATTGCTGACCATCATTGTATCCACAGTTCCCATAAGAGAGGCCAATAGCTGCTCTATTATAATCGGAACCAAAAGCTTTCGAAGTTTAGTATTTGTATAAATATGATTGGTTGTAGTATGCAGGTTTGTGTTTTCTATTTTATCTGAATGTAAATTTGTCATATCTGATTTCCTTTATAACTATATGATTAAAGGGTCAAAAGGTATCATCGATGTATACCTTATATATTTTACGTGTTTAGGTTAGTACGATAAATTCGTAATGTCAATAAGGAATATTTAAAGTGCCGGCAAAGTGTTAGTAATAAAATTATTTAAAATGTCAGTAACTTCTGTTTTTTGAACAATATTGCACAATCCTCTTTTATTTTGAACCAAAAAGTTATACAATAGTACCATAGTAAAAGGCATCAAAACTAATTCCAAAATTAAATCACGAGAGGTATCAACATGAAAAAAGCAAAGAAACCACCTCTGTACAAAAGCTTCGGCTATGCCTTCGAGGGCATATTTACATGCATCAGAAATGAGCGAAATATCAAGATACACTGCACTGTCGCGATACTTGTAGTGATAGCAGGAGCGGTACTTGGGATAACACCGACTGAGTGGTGCATCTGCCTGACGCTGTTTGGATTGGTGATAGCCCTGGAGCTGGTCAACACTGCGATTGAGTCAGTTGTAGATTTGGTAACGACAGAGCGAAAGCCGCTTGCCAAGACAGCTAAGGACACGGCAGCAGGAGCAGTGCTTGTGGCAGCAATAATGGCTGCGATAGTTGGACTTATCATTTTTGTGCCAAGGATCGCTTCTCTATTATGATGAATAAAGGGTCAAAAGGTATCATCGATATGAGCAGCGAATATTTTTGATGTTCTTTATAAGGCGCTTATTCAGAGCAATCAATTTTAAATAACAGGAAACGGAGGATTTTACCATGGAAAGACTTACAGACGGATTAAAGAAGATTTTACTTGCAGGAATAGGAACAGTGGCAGTGACTGCTGAGAAATCAAAGGAAGTGCTTGATGAGATGGTCAAGAGAGGTGAGCTGACTGTCGAGCAGGGCAAGGTGCTCAATCAGGAGCTTAAGCACAATATCAAGGACACAGTAAAGAAAAATGTAAATGTATCTGTTAAGCCACAGTCACCGGAGGAGCTCGAGGAGCTTTTGGACAAGATGACACCTGAACAGATACAGGCTTTAAAGAGCAAGCTTGCACAGATGGATGAGGCTGACGTGGATCAAGAAGCTGATGAAAGCGTTTTCGAGGATGAGGACATTGTAACAGATACTTCTGCCGATGGAAAAAGTGCTTCCGGTGGAGAATCACAGACAGTGGATATAAAAATAGAAGCTGAGGACGATAAAGAGGAAAGCGTGAACTAGTATGGATAGCCGCCTGAAGGAGATGACAGCGGTACTGAAGAAGTACAAGCTCACGCATGGACTTACACCCGAAAAATTCAGACTTATATTGCAGGAGCTGGGACCTACCTATATTAAGCTTGGACAGATAATGTCGCTTCACTCGGATATTCTGCCAAAGGAATATTGTGAGGAGCTTATGAAGCTATGCTCAGATGTGGAGCCGATGCCGTTTGAGCAGGTGGAGGCTGTCATAGATGCTTCATTTGGCTATTCATGGAAGGAGGTTTTTGCTTCAATAGATAAAAAGCCTCTTGGGGCAGCTTCTATAGCGCAGGTGCACAGGGCCACACTTAAAACCGGTGAGCAGGTGGTTGTGAAGGTGCAAAGGAAGGGCATTCACGAGGTGATGTCAAAGGACATGGCGCTGCTTCACAAGGCGGTTAAGCTTGTGCCGCCCATCTCTATAAAGGGCATTGTGGATTTTGATATGGTGCTTGATGAGATGTGGGCGGTGGCACAGGAGGAGATGAATTTCCTGCTTGAGGCATCCAATATTGAGGAGTTTGCCAGCAATAACAGGGATGTTGCATTTGTAGCCACACCAAAGCTTTACCGCAAGTATACCACATCACATGTACTTGTCATGGAGTATATAAAGGGCTTTAATATCGATGACAAGGAGGGGCTTTTAAAGGATGGCTATGACCTTGAGGAGATAGGCAGTAAGCTGATTGACAACTATATCAGGCAGGTGATAGAGGATGGCTTCTTCCATGCGGACCCGCATCCGGGCAATGTAAAGATAAGGGATGGCAAAATTGTCTGGATTGATATGGGCATGATGGGAAGGCTTTCTGAGCATGACAAAAAGGACTGAGCAATGCTGTTTACGGCATCGCCATGAACGATATCGGCATGATAGAGGATGCGGTGCTTGCAATTGGTGACTTTAAGGGTGAGCCTGACAGGGCAAAGCTGTACAAGGATA
>ENA-OQJY01000103-OQJY01000103.1-human-gut-metagenome-genome-assembly--contig:-NODE-103-length-11925-cov-5.787083_pt1 | contig 11925 bp, 14 predicted proteins | sample MGYA00242643_ERZ504788 | MGnify/ENA primary metagenome ERZ504788 (study PRJEB26092, sample SAMD00036361) | human gut metagenome | host: Homo sapiens | study: EMG produced TPA metagenomics assembly of...
TGTTTCTGACTGAGAAAGCACATGCCTTAAAGGGCGAGTACGATTCTGTATCTGATGAGATGGGCAGTATTTACTACAAAGGTTTTTCAGAGGAAGAAATTACCCGGTTTGAGGAATGCCTCGACCGCATCAGAAAGAATCTTGAGGAGTGGCAGAAGTCATGAGTATTTGTATCAAAGATCAGATTCAGAACATGAATATCGTCATTGGCTGCACAGTGGGGTGTGCATATTGCTATGCCCGCAACAACGTGAAACGCTGGCATATGATTGATGACTTCGCTGACCCTGAATTCTTTCCGGGTAAGCTCAAGATGATGGAAAAGAAACGTCCGCAGAACTTTCTTCTTACCGGCATGAGCGATCTCTCCGGATGGAAGCCGGAATGGAGAGACGAGGTATTTGCAAAGATCCGTGAAAATCCACAGCATCAGTTCCTGTTCCTTACCAAGCGACCTGATTTGCTGGATTTTGATACCGATCTGGAAAACGCATGGTTTGGCGTTACGGTGACGAGGAAAGCAGAACTGTGGCGTATCGACGCCCTTCGGAAAAACGTCAGAGCAAAACATTACCATGTTACCTTTGAGCCGTTATTCGACGATCCCGGCACAGTTGACCTTTCCGGAATCAATTGGATCGTTGTGGGCACCATGACCGGAGCTCAGAGCAGGAAGATTCATACGGAGCCGGAATGGGCATGGTCTCTGACGGACCAGGCACATAAGCTCGGCATTCCGGTGTTTATGAAGGAAGACCTTGTCCCTATCATAGGGGATGAAAATATGATTCAGGAAATGCCGGAAGAATTTAATAAAGTGTTAGAGGTACAGAAATCATGGAAGAAGTAATAAATGGAATCCTCATTCGTGAGGTGGAAACAAAGAACATCATGACTAAGTCTAGTCTGCCGGTAGGCGGTTACTCGGTCAATCCCTATGTGGGCTGTACACATGCCTGCAAGTATTGCTATGCTTCTTTTATGAAGCGCTTTACCGGGCACAAGGAGGAATGGGGCACTTTCCTTGATGTGAAGCATTGGCCGGAAATTAAAAATCCGAAGAAATATGCCGGACAGCGGGTGGTCATCGGTTCTGTGACAGATGGCTACAATCCACAGGAGGAGCAATTCGGGAATACCAGAAAACTTCTGGAGCAGCTGATCGGCAGTGACGCAGATATTCTGATCTGCACAAAGTCGGATCTTGTGGTACGGGATATTGATCTGCTGAAGAAGCTTGGACGAGTAACCGTTTCATGGTCAATCAACACACTAGATGAAAATTTCAAGAACGATATGGACTCTGCTTCTAGCATTGAGCGCCGTATCGCTGCTATGAAGCAGGTATATGAAGCAGGTATCCGTACAGTCTGTTTCGTATCCCCGGTATTCCCCGGTATCACGGATTTTGAAGCAATCTTTGAGCGGGTAAAGGATCAGTGCGATCTGTTCTGGCTCGAAAATCTCAATCTTCGAGGCGGTTTCAAAAAGACAATTATGGATTATATCGCCGGAAAATATCCTGATCTTGTACCACTTTACGACGAGATCTATAACAAGCATAACCGCAGCTACTTTGAAGCACTTGAAGTAAAAGCTGAGAAAATGGCTAAGAAGTATGATTGTGCCTTTGTGGATAATGAAATGCCTTATGGCAGAGTCCCGCAGGGGCATCCGGTGATCGTAGATTATTTCTATCATGAGGAAATCCGTGGGACAGAGAATACCGGAAAAAGAAATCGCTAACTTCTTATTTACAGATGGCGATATAAATATTGAAGTTGAGCTAAGTCCAGAATTAGAAACAGTTTGGCTAACACAGAAACAAATGGGAGAATTGTTTGAAGTAAAACAGGCAACGTTAAGTGAACATATCAATAATATTATATCGTCAGGCGAGTTGGATGAGACTTCTATCGGTTTTTCCGATAAAAGTTCCAGCATTGGTTGCGATTACGCTTATGATTGCAGAGTCAAGACCAGAAGAAAAAGATATAATGGTGAATCTTGTAATGAATTTTTTTGACAATGTAGTTAGTTCGTGAAATTTAATATTTAATGAAATTGGTAAATCGGAATTTACAGGAAGTGTGACTAGAAAGCCAAAACGGTATACTGGGAAAAAGATTAAGAAAAGAATAAAGAGCTGGTTTTAATTGTAAAATTTATGGGGAACTAACATCAGCTTATTGACATAAATTTAAAAATAAGTATAATAATAGTTGAGTAATTGTTCAACTATTATTATTTGGAGGTGAATATATGTCAAAAACGCCTTATATTTGTAATTGCGATGTAATTCATGAGGATATTGTGAATGATGTGAAATCCAAGATGCAGCCAAAAGATGATTATATCCAGTTGGCTTCTTTGTTTAAGCTATTTGGAGATGGAACTAGAGTACAAATCTTACACGCTCTAGAACAGAGTGAGATGTGTGTATGTGATCTTGCAGTGCTACTGGGGGTAACAAAATCTGCAATTTCGCATCAGTTAAAGGCATTACGCCTAGCGAATCTGGTAAAATTCCGTAAAGAAGCACAGATAGTTTACTACTCGCTGGCAGATGATCATGTGAAAGAGATTATTGACAAGGGATTTGAGCATCTTTGGCAGAAATAATATTTTTTAATATGATAGTTGAGTAATTGAACAATTAAACAAATTACAAGGAGATTATCATGAAACGCATATTTCTATTAAAAGGGTTGGACTGTCCAAATTGTTCTGCAAAAATTGAAAAAGAAATCGGAGAGTTGGATGGAGTGCAATCCTCAGTGGTAAATCTGATGAAGCAGACGCTTACAATCAATGTTGCTCAGACAGCCGCAGATACGATAGCCAGTCAGATTGAAACGATTGTTCATAGCCATGAGCCAGATGTGGAAGTTTCTGAAATTGTACAGGAATCTTATATACCGGAAAAAAAGCAGGAGGCCAATGAATCCTATAACAATGAGGATAAGAAGTTGACAGTTCGTTTAGCGATTGGTGCAGCAATCTATGCTATTGGTATGGCATTGACTGTTTTTGCGAAAGTGCCACTGCCTATCGAGTTAACTTTTCTCATTGTTTCTTATGTTATTCTTGGTGGAGATGTTGTATGGCAGGCTGTGAGGAACATTTCAAAGGGGCGTGTATTTGATGAACATTTTTTGATGAGTGTTTCTACGATTGGGGCTTTTGTCATTGGTGAATATCCAGAAGCAGTTGCTGTTATGTTATTCTATCAGGTAGGTGAATTTTTTCAGTCATTGGCTGTTAAGCGTTCCAGAAAATCTATATCAGACTTAATGGATATACGTCCAGATTCTGCTACAGTAAGAAGAAATGGGAAATTGATTACCATATCTCCTGAAAGTGTTGCCATTGGTGAGATTATTATTGTAAAGCCTGGTGAAAAAATCCCATTAGACGGTGTGGTATTGGATGGAGATTCTATGCTGGATACGAGGGCTTTAACTGGAGAATCGGTTCCGAGAAGCGTTCATAAAGGAGACGAAGCACTTTCCGGTTGTATGAATCAGACGGGTGTTTTAACGATTAAGACAACGAAAGCATTTGGTGAATCTACTGTTTCAAAGATTATTGATCTTGTGGAAAATGCGTCAAGCCGAAAAGCACCAACAGAAAATTTTATTACTACATTTGCACGTTATTACACTCCTGTTGTTGTAATCTTAGCAGCTATTCTGGCAATTCTGCCACCGATCCTTCTTGGTGGAGGTTGGACAGAGTGGATTCGCAGAGGATTTGTTTTCCTTGTGGTATCTTGCCCATGTGCATTGGTCATTTCAATCCCGCTGACTTTCTTCGGAGGTATTGGTGCGGCATCTAAACGAGGTGTTCTTGTAAAAGGAAGTAATTATTTAGAGGCGCTTAATAATGTCAGCGTTATTGTGTTCGATAAAACCGGAACACTTACAAAGGGTGTTTTCAATGTGACGGATATTTTGCCTGCAAATGGATTTTCAAAAGAACAGGTTCTGGAGTATGCGGCAGAGGCAGAGAGTTTTTCTAACCATCCTATTGCAAAATCCATTCTTGCTGCTTATGGAAAAGAAATGGATCAGTCAGTGATTTCTGATTATAAGGAAATTTCAGGATATGGAATCAGTGTAATGGCAGGGGAAAAGAAAGTTTTTGCTGGCAATACGAAACTTATGGATACAGAATGTATAGAGTACACAACCTGTGAAAAAGCAGGTACAAAAGTTTATTTGGCTGTAGATGGTCAATATGCAGGATGTATTTTGATAACAGATGAAGTGAAGCCGGACAGTAAAAAAGCAATTTCTGACCTGAAACATATCGGCGTGGAAAAAACAGTCATGCTTACCGGTGATGATGAAAAAATTGGGAAGTCTGTTGCAGAAGAATTGCAGTTGGATGAATATTATGCACAGCTGCTTCCTGACCAAAAAGTGGAAAAGGTTGAGCTTTTAGATGGTAAAAAGAGACCGGGAAGCAAATTGGCTTTTGTTGGTGATGGTATCAATGACGCTCCTGTCCTTGCCCGTGCAGATGTTGGTATTGCAATGGGTGGGCTTGGTTCGGATGCGGCCATTGAAGCAGCAGATGTAGTTCTGATGACAGATGAACCGTCTAAGCTGGTGGACGCGATTGAAGTAGCAAAAGCGACAAAACAGATTGTCATGCAGAATATAGTGATTGCTCTTGGGATTAAGAGTGTGTTCCTGATTCTTGGCGCTCTTGGTATTGCGGGAATGTGGGAAGCTGTATTTGGTGATGTAGGCGTTACCATAATTGCTGTTTTGAACGCAATGAGAATTTTGAAAAAATAGGAAATGAGGTGGAAATGTGAAACGAAAACTGATTCTGTTAGTTGTTACGATTGTTTTTCTTGTAGGTTTTGGTGTCATTTTACATTCACCGCCTTCTATGATTGATGCAGTCACAGGAGCAACACCGAAGTCAAAAAAGGCGGCTCAAGCCTCCGCACAGTTGGAAGGCTCTTATGTTCTCGGTATTAATATGATGTCAGATGGTCTCGACAACGAGAACACCCGGAATAAATTAAAAGAATTGGCACTGGACGATTCGGAAACAAATGAAACAAATCTCATGAAAACGGACATTAGTTTTCGGTTATATGTATCTGAGACGGATTATCCGCTTGTCAGTTATGCTAAGAAACTCTGTGACAGGTTGAAACAGGCCGGTTTTTCCGTAGATCTGAAAGAGTACAGTAACACAATGATGCTATCAAGAGTGGTAAGTGGAAAGTATGATGTATTCCTGGCATCGGATGATTTTATTGACGTTACAACGCTAACACAGATGGACTATATGATCATGGACAGCGAAGAAATGAGGTGAGCGGGAATTTATGAGAAAATGGAATACGATTTTGTCTGTTTTAATGCTTCTCATTTTTATGATTCATGGAATCATGGGCAGCTTTATGCTGAACGGAGTTGGAAGTAGTGCAGGGAAACTTCTTGCATGGATTGGTGTTGGTATTCTTGTTGTGCATACGGTGATTGGTGTCATCCTGACAGTTCAGAGTTTACAGACAGCGAAGCAATCAGGAAAAATGTATCTGAAACAAAACGTCATATTTTGGGCGAGACGAGCCAGTGGGATGGCAATACTGATTCTGCTGTTATTCCATATTGGCTTGTTTGGAAAGGTGCAGAATGGGACATATATTTTGTTCCCTTTTACAACTGTAAAGATGGTAACTCAGCTTTTGTTCGTAGCGGCAATTTTTGTTCATATTTTTATCAATATACGCCCATTGCTCGTATCACTGGGAATCATCAGTTATAAAGAACGAAGGAGCGATATTTATTTGATCCTTTCGGTGCTTCTTCTTTTTATAGCGGGAGCGGTTATTTTATATTATATTGGGTGGCAATATCTATGAGTAAGACAATTATTATTATAGGTGCTGGACTGGCAGGACTTTCAGCGGCTTTGCAGGCAGCGGAAAATGGATGCAATGTAAAACTGGTTTCCTCCCTTCCGTCAGAGCGGGCACAGTCTGTTATGGCGGAGGGCGGTATCAACGCAGCTTTGAATACAAAAGATGAAAACGACAGTCCCGAAGAACATTTTACAGATACAATAAAGGCAGCATGTGGTCTGGCAGATCCAAATGCAGTTTGGGGAATGACACAGGCAGCACCGGAGCTGGTGCACTGGCTGCTAAAACTTGGAGTTAAATTTAACATGAGTGGCTATGATGATGTGGATCTGCGGAATTTTGGCGGGCAGAAAAAGAAACGGACTGCTTTTGCACAGAGCGATACCGGGAAGCAGATCATGACAGCTATGATAGACGCTGTTCGCAGGAAAGAAGCATCTGGTGTGGTAGAACGGTTCAGCCATCATTCTTTCCTAACACTTCGTCTGTGTGGCAATATTTGTTGTGGTTGCGTAATCAGGGATGAATACAGTCAGGAGACTGTGGAATTACCGGGGGATGCGGTTATTGTTGCCACCGGTGGTATGCACGGATTGTTTGGAAATACAACGGGTTCGCTGAGCAATACAGGAGAAGTCACCGCAGAATTGTTCCGGCTTGGTGTTCCTCTGGCAAATGGCGAGATGATCCAGTATCATCCGACAACTGTGAAATGTGGTGGAAAACGCATGCTCATCAGCGAGGCGGCCAGAGGGGAAGGTGGCAGGTTGTTTGCCATGAAAGATGGAAAACAATGGTATTTCATGGAGGAAAAATACCCGGAGCTTGGAAATCTGATGCCACGAGATATTACCGCCAGAGAGATATGGAAGGTCAGCCATGAATCAGAGGTATTTCTTGACATGACGGAAATATCGGAGGAGATTATTTCAAATAAGCTATCTGGTCTGGCAGACGATTGTATGACCTATCTGCATAAAGATATACGAAAGGAACCGGTGTCTGTTTTACCGGGAATTCACTATTTTATGGGAGGCATTCTGGTGGATGAGCAGCACAGAACGCCGATTCAGAATCTTTACGCTGCCGGAGAATGCTGTGCCCAATATCATGGTGCCAACCGTCTTGGTGGAAATTCTCTGTTAGGAGCGTTATACGGAGGACGTGTTGCGGCAAAATCAGCATGCGAACAGGCAGATGTAGTAGATCTATCTTGTGCGACACAGATAGATTTTCCACCAGCGTCTCAAATTTCAGAAATAAAGCAATTAAACAAAGTGATGCAGGAGACTATGGGCGTTGTCAGAAATGAGAATACGTTGTTAAATGGGATTAAAACGGTACAAGCGCTGACAGGAAATCTTCCATTGCTTGGCATGGCAGTTCTAAAGAGTGCTCTTGCAAGAAAAGAAAGCCGTGGTGCACACTGGCGGGAGGATTATCCGAAGAGCAATGACGATGATTATCTTAAAACAACGGTAGCCATATTTGATGGAAAGCAGATACAGATTTCCTTTGTACCTGTTCCAGAAAGGCGGTGATTCACTTGGTATATAAAATAAGAATCAGGCGGCAGGAGAGTCAGAAATCAGACAGTTATTGGCAGGAATTTGAGTATGACGGAAGCAAAAACAGCTCTGTTGCCACTGTTCTAAAGGAATTGAACAGTAGAATCCCTTTGAAAGATAACTCAGGAAATATAGTTACTCCCATCAGCTGGGAATGTAGTTGCATGGTGCGAAAATGTGGGGCTTGCGCCATGCTGATTAACGAACGTCCGAGGCTGGCATGCTCTACATTTCTACATACATTAAAAGGTTCTACAATCACCTTGGAACCTTTAAGCAAATTTCCGCTTGTAAGAGATTTGATCGTTGACCGGTCAATTCTGTTTGAAAATTTGAAAAAACTGAACCTTTGGCTTGAAAGTGAAGCTTATATGAATCCGTGGACACATGAACCGAGATACCAGTCGGCACGCTGTCTGATGTGTGGCTGCTGCCTTGAAGTGTGTCCTAACTTCTCTGCAAGTGGGACTTTCGCAGGCGCTGTTGCTGCAGTCAACGCATTTCGGATTCTGAATGAAGAACAGGAAAGCACTCATTTGAATGAGATTTCTGCTGAATATAAGAAGAAATATTTTGAGGGATGCGGGAAGTCGTTATCTTGTCATGATATTTGTCCGATTGGTCTGCCTGTGGAAGAACTGCTTGTAAGGTCGAATGCAGCGGCTGTTTGGGGCAGATAAAATGGATGATACAATAGGAATATTAAGCATTATTATCATTGTAATACAACTGGTATTTTTAATAGGCTCTATTTTCCCGACGGAAAAGTCATTAAAAAACAATTTCAATGAGGATGGAACAAGGCGATAACTTCTTGTTTGAAAAATTGAGAAAACGTAATATTGAACAAAAAAGAAATGCACAGTTCTTAGCTTATCGTGAACTGTGCATTTTTGTAAATAAATACTTTTAATTAGTCGATTACGGCATCCTCTGCTGTAAAATGTTCCAGAGAATTTTCTTTTACCTGAATGCAGATATAAGTAATTCCAGAAATATCGGATGCAAAAAACTGACGCTTTGCAGCAGGTGCGATTTTTAGCCAGTCTCCAGTTGAAAGGCTAATTTCTTCTCCATCAATTATGGCTTTGCCGTTACCTGAAAGAATTCCATAGATTTCTTCATTTTCTTTATGAGAATGAACAAATGGGACATTTGCTCCTGCAGGTAGTTCGTTTAAACTGATTTCTGCACCTGTTAAAGACAACTTTTCATGCAGCTCAATTCGGTTTTCCTTTCCAATAGTTGTTTTTGTGTAATTTGCCATAATAATACCTCCATAGTTAACACTTGTAATAGAAAGTATTTTGGCTAAGATGTGAAAAATGATGAAGGAAAAACAACTCGAAAGCAGTTTGAAGTTGATTTTGTGGTCAATCAGGGGAGTCAGAGATATTATATTCAGGTGGCTTATGATATGGCCTCTGAGGAAAAGCAGAAGCAGGAATTTAATTCATTTAGAAATATCCCTGATTCATTTAAAAAGATCGTGGTAGTAAACGGAACAAAAAAGCCTTGGAGAAATGAGGAAGGCTTTGTAATCATGGGAATGAAGTATTTTCTGCTTAATGCTGATAGTTTGGAGTTTTAGAAATATTGCTGGGATATCGCCAACGAAGTAATGAAAAATAGTGAAAAAATAGTGTAATTTTAGTGGAAAAACAATTCGCAAAACGATATAATATATGGATGAAATGGAGGTGGAACATGTGATTAAAGTTACTCTGACAAATGAAATTTTAAAAAGAATATCGGAAATAGACGAAAAACGTTTTTCACTTAGTTCGATAGAAATGCCACCTGTTACAAAAAACAGGCTAAGAAAAAACTCCAAGAAAAAAAAGACTCCTATGCTTCTAATAAGATTGAAGGAAATCCATTGACTGAAAAACAGGCAAATGAAGCTATTGATAGTGATCCGCACAAACATTTTTTAAAGCCGGAACAGGAAGTGCGAAATTACTTTTTGGCCTTAAATGTTTTAGAAGAAAAGCTGAAAAAGAAGGAACGTTTTTCAAAAGCAATGATTTTAGAAGTACAGGCAATGGTTGAAAAAGGTGCTTCAAAAGAAAAGATAGGCCTAAGAGGCCCTATGCCACCAGGGATGCTATTTGCAGTATATGATTCCGAGACAGGCGCAGCGGAATATATTCCGCCAGAGTACATTGATATTCCGGATTTACTGGAAGAGCTTGTTGAATATGTAAATACTACAGATGATCATCCGCTGATTATCGCTGCTATAGTTCATTATCAATTGGTTACCATTCATCCTTTTGAAGATGGAAATGGAAGAACCGCCAGATTAATGTCAGGATATATCCTTGATTATTATGGATATGGTTTTAATGGAATAGGTTCTTTGGAAGAATATTTTGCCTATGACCCAGATGAGTATTATGCATCATTGCAAATGGGATTACCGGCATTGTATTATTCCGGACGAGAAAATCCTCCTCATCCGGAAATTTGGATCAATTATTTTTTAAGAATGATGGTATTGTATTCTAAAAAAGTATACGAATTATCAAAAGAATCCGAGAACGATGAGTTAGATGGAAGCCTGTCCTACTTAAATGCAAAAGAAAAGGAATTCTTAGCTTTTCTGTTAAAAAAGCGATTATATGAGTTTACACCAATTGAAGTAAGCAAAATGCTTGGTGTAACCAACAAAACTATTATTAATAGATGTGCAAAGCTGGTAAATAATGGTTTGTTAATTCCAATCATTGTCAAGACACGGATCCGATCCTATCGGTTAAGTGATTTTTCTAAGACAAATGAGAAAAAGATTTTGAAAAAAATATCATAATAGATGCATGAGATGTACAAAGACATATGATAAAGAAAATAAGAAACCGGTAGTCCATCAGTATCTTTCCCGTGTAAAGGATTGGCTTTGTTTGATTGATGCCCACATCGTGGGTGAACTCTTTTTCATTTTTCATAATAGTATCATTATGGTATAATAGAGACATCAAAATCGGAATTTGCATTTGTGGGATGCTTTGGGTTTTACGCTGGAAAACCCGATATGGAAATTGTAAGGAAAAAGCCTGAAGGTTTTAAGATTATGGTTCCTCAAAATAAAGAGCCTCTTGTTATATAAATTTTCAAGTGATATACTGAACACATGAAAAAGAACCGTGCGATATTACAGTCTTGCATTGCGCACGGTTTTTTATAAATACGTGGTTAGACGAAACTAACACACGTGTGATTTACAGAACAATCTAAAAGAGGATTAATTTTTATGAGAATATTGATTTATGGTGCAGGCGTGATTGGAGGAAAAAGCATGAAAAACGAAGAATACAAAAAGTTGTCGATTGCTGAATTTACAAAAGCAGCAGGAAGATATGAAAGTAACCATGCTGGCATATATGAAATGTGCAAGAAGGATTATCCGGATATTCTGGCGGAGCTGGAGAAAGAGCCGTTTAGAGAATTGCTGGATGCAGGATGTGGTCCGGCTCCAATGATTTCTTTATTATCAGAAAAATATCCAGACAGACATTATACCGGACTGGATCTGACTCCTGCAATGATCGAACAGGCAAAAAAGAAAGATATTCCAAATGCAACATTTGTGGTAGGAGACTGTGAGAATTTTCCTTTTGAAAATGATTCATTTGATGCAATTATTTGTTCTATGAGTTTCCATCATTATCCGGATCCACAGGCATTTTTTGACAGCGTAAAAAGATGCCTTCGCTCAAATGGAAGATTGATTCTGCGGGATGTGACCAGTGACAATAAAGTATTGGTATGGCTGATGAATACACTGGAAATGCCTCTGGCAAATATATGTGGACACGGAGATGTCCGGGTTCCAACAAGAGATGTGGTTATGAAATGTTGCAGAAGAGCAGGGTTGAAAGTAGAAAAATTTGAAATCCGTAAAGGCATGAGGATGCATTGCGTTGTAAGAAAACAATAGTGGAAGGCGACAGATAATGAAAGAAAAAGTGAATGTGACAGGCGTACCGGAAACGATGGTACAGACTTTGTATGCAAGAGCAAAAGAAACAAAAAAGCAAAATGCAAAGATCAAAGATGGGATCGCAGTAAAACTAGTTGAAAAGCTTGATTATGACTTTTCCAAGGCGGATAAGGATAATGCCATGACTTATGGTGTGATTGCAAGAACAATTGTATTAGACCGGATGGTTGAGCAATATTTGAAGAAGCATGAAAATACAGTTGTCGTAAATATTGCATGCGGACTGGATACCAGATGCTACCGGATGAAGGGAAAATATTTGCGCTGGTATAATGTCGATTTGCCGGAGACTATGAAGATAAGGCGGCAGTTCCTTCCGGAAACGGGTCCGATATACCAGATTGCAAAGTCTGCAATGGATGATTCCTACATAGATGATATCGATTATCACGGTAAGAATATTCTGGTAATAATCGAAGGACTTACCATGTATTTGTATGAGAAAGATATCAGGAAGATGTTTT
>ENA-OQJY01000104-OQJY01000104.1-human-gut-metagenome-genome-assembly--contig:-NODE-104-length-11847-cov-3.316809_pt1 | contig 11847 bp, 10 predicted proteins | sample MGYA00242643_ERZ504788 | MGnify/ENA primary metagenome ERZ504788 (study PRJEB26092, sample SAMD00036361) | human gut metagenome | host: Homo sapiens | study: EMG produced TPA metagenomics assembly of...
CAGGAGCAAATGCTCCTGCTTTATCCGGCTTAAGCAAAAACCTAAACCACTCTTACCAAAATCATATTGTTCCATCAGCAATATTATAATGCCAATTTTTTCACTGTACTTTTCGTTTTAATTAATGACTAACAGATTGTAAAAGAATAATCCTTATCAGTCTCCGCACTGATACGATAATCCTCTTCCACATCAGTTCCCCAGCTGTCGATACCTCCAACACCTCTTACTGCGCCATATATGCATAAAACAGTTCTTCTTGCCGGTGGCAGTTCTTCATGGTGAAGAGCGTTTTCAATCTCAGATGCGGTATAAGGCAGACAAGAAAATGCAAATTTTTCATCATTCTTTTCAATACGCAGTGTCTGTGATGAGCTATCTGTCCTGCTGTTATCAAGAGACGTATGTCTTGTAATTTCAAGCCACTCTGTATCCATTCTCATACCACATTCCTGCGGAACAAGATATTGTGTAAGACTCAGATCACTGATCTCATAGACGCCTTCTTGTGCACCTGCTTTTCTGTCAGGATATGTTTCCCCGGAGAGTCCCTTATATAAATATTTGTCAGCCAATGTTGGCATAATAAATCTCATTCCAAATACAGGAAATTCAGGGAGCCCCTGTACTCCATTATAATGTACATCCACGCGAATCTTTCCGGACGCATCAACGCTATAGCTCACAAGAACAGTTGTCGCCGGAGTTGTTATGGTCTCGTATGTATATTTTACAATAATTTCATCAGCATAAACATCACCGCCATAGATGTTATTATCAGGTGCATATGGTTTTTGCTCCTTGCCATCCATGATCACCTGTATTCCCTTACAGTCAATAAACATATCTGCCGAAAGCCAGCTTCCGCTTTTAATATGGAACTTGCTTCCCCTGTCATTATCTGTCAACGCTCTCCAGAAAGTAGGCTTTGGGCAACGATACAGCCACTCATATCCATTTTTAACGATAGATTCCAGTCCCCCCTGTGCATAAGAGAAAATATAATCAAAGCCTTCACCATGTACACCTAATGTATAGTCACCATAGACCACTCTTAATTTATCTGTATAAGCCATAGTAATACCTCACTTCCTGCATTGCCGGTTTTTCTTTCCTGTCAGCAAATACAATTCCATTTGCTGAGAATTCATAGTCTGCCGGTTTATCGTCAAAATCTCCGCCATAGCGTAAAACATCTTTTCCTGTAACGGGATCTTTTACCATAATTGCCTGGTCAATAAAATCCCATATAAATCCGCCATGATACATATCGTATTTGTCAATCAGCTTCATATAAGATCCAAGTCCACCCATTGAATTTCCCATATCATGCATGAATTCGCATAAAATATACGGTTTTTTCGGACTGTTATTCAAGTATTCCTCTACATCCTCCGGTTTTGCATACATTCTGGTCTCAAAATCAGAAATAGTATCCTCATATGCCCTATTATAATAAGCGCTTTCATAATGAACTAATCTTCCATCCTTCTTTTCGGCAAAATAAACGTTCATTGCCTCAATGTCGTCTCCTGCATAGGATTCATTTCCTAATGACCAGAAAAGGATGGATGTATGGTTTTTAAAAGTTTCAAAATTGTTTTTTGCACGCTCAAGCACTGCATCTCTCCACTGTGGAATAGATCCCGGTACATTGCATGACGGTTCGATTGCCCCAAGTTTTTGGAATGAGCCATGGCTCTCCAGATTTGTTTCTGCCATCACATAAATACCTGCATCGTCGCACATATAGTACCATGGTATCTGGTCAGGATAGTGACAGGTACGCACAGAATTAATATTGTTTCTTAACATACATGATATATCTGCCTTCATGTCTTCTATACCAATGCATCTTCCTGTTCTTGCATTCCACTCATGACGGTTTACTCCCGTAATAACAAGACGTTTTCCATTCAAATAGACTACTTTATCTATAATCTCTATTCTTCTGAAACCGATATCATAAGGAATTACCTCGGCCAGTGAACCATCCTCTGCTTTAAGCTCAACATAAGCATGGTATAAATATGGATTATGATTATCCCACAGCCTGACACTTTCCAAGTCAACACAAATCGTGCCTTCCAAATGGTTGTTTTCTTTATTTAACTGTAATGACTTCTCAACTAATATATTTTCTTCTCTGTCCTTTAAAATAAAGCCAGCAGTTACATTCTGACTGTCAGTAGCAGATACCTTCATGCTGACAGACACTCTTCCGCTTTCATTATCTTGATTTAACACAGGTTTGAACCATACATCCTCCAGATGAACATCCGGAATTGCCTTCAAAGTAACATTTCTGAAAATTCCAAAAAATCTGAAAAAGTCCTGATCCTCTAAAAATGCCGCCGTGCTCATCTTATGTACCTGCACTGCCAGAACATTTCCCTTTTCCTTAATATATGGTGTCAGTTCAAACTCAGAAGGTGTGAAGCTGTCCTCTGCATAACCTATAAACTGACCATTAAGCCACAGATACATAGCTTCTTCTACACCTTCGAAGCATATATGGATTCTTTTTCCACACATGTTCTTATCCAAATCAAAGTATTTGATATAAGAGCCTACCGGATTGTACTGTGCTTCTGAGAACATTCCTTCTTCTGCTCCTGTTGCCTCCATACTATATGCTCCTCTGTGGTACTCTTTTCCTTCCCACGGATACATAGTGTTGATGTAACGTATTTTATCATATCCAGCCAGTTCAATATGTCCCGGAACCATAATTTTATCGAATCCTGATGCATCAAATGTTTCCTTATAAAAATCAACCGGTCTTTCCATCACATTTTTGCTGTAAGCGAACTCCCATTGACCATTTAATGACTGTAATAATGGATTTTTTTCTTTTTTCATGTCCGAATAATCCAGATAATAGCAATGATCACTATGTGGTTCCAATTGATTTACCTTAAACACTTCCGGATTATCAAGCCATTTCATATCAGCGTTCATATTTTTCCTCACTTTCCAATTATTAATATATAAAACCAAGAACAATAACTGCGTTGCTACATCTAAGATATAACAAAACCCTTGTAAAGAGCAATGTAATAAATTGTACAAATCATGCACTAAATGATACTGTTATAATTATTATGAAATGAGGGTCAAAAGGTATCATTGATGCTTGCATGCAATTTAAAAAGCTCCCGTGCATTGCACAGAGAGCTTTTTAGTCTGGTTAGTACAAACATATATTAATACGCGAATTATATGATGACACTTGCTTTCCCTTTTTTTCAAATCTTTGGATTCTTGTAATAACCTGATATTCCATCTGCAGCTTGTCCGATGAACAAGAGTATACATAAGGTTCAAAACCGGTATATTCATCATCCCCTTGCGTATAATTATTCCCATAATAAAAATTCTCTATTATATTTGTCTCAAAGGAAGAATCTATTTTTGATTCAGACTCTTTTGGATAACCCATAGAATAATCACTGCCATATGTCTTTGCATATAAATCTCTCATCACTGCAGCCTGTGCCTTAGGACTATCCACATCTGCACAATAATATGTAATATAAAACGGTACTCCAAGCACCGCATCAACAGCAGCCAGCATTCTCGTATCTTCAAATGATATTATAAATATCCACGCCGATAATTCCTTGCTTATATCCGATGTTACAAAATAATCTGATATTGTGTTGTCAAAGCTATCATCCAAAGCAACTGCTGCACCATATTGCCAAGGAGCTGCTTCATATGTCTGTTCTGTTTCGCTGTCTGTATCCTTTGAATAGTTACTTTCAAGGCTTTGGAGCATAACTATATCGTCTTCACCGAGCATCTGCATAATACCTGACTGCTTCTGCAGCTCACAGGCACCCTTCAGAAAAGTCTTAATAGCCGTATAAGCCTGTCCCACCGGAATCTCAGTATCCAACGGTTCCCTTTTCTCACTATATTTCCCATTCCACAGCTCATTTACATTATCCTGCATCAGAGACATCATCTTAGTAAGCCTCTCTTCAGCTGAAATAGAATGGCTGTATGGGCTTATATCTGCGTTGCTTATTGTAGTACTCGTTTTGGCAATTTTTGCTGCTTTAAGTGAAATCAGATAATTCGGTATCATATTTCCCGCACATACAACTGCCAGAATAATGCATATACACACTATTCCCTTGATTTTATCCGGTTTTTTATCAATACATTTGCGCACTGATAAATGCTTACTTCTCATCCAATGCCTCCGCTTTCATGTCAAAATACACCTTGGTTCCTTTACCTGACTCACTCTCATAATGGATTTTTATATGATGCAGCTTAGCAATCCTTGATACAAGTGCAAGCCCAAGCCCTGCTCCATGCTCACTTCTTGATCGTGACTTGTCAACCATATAAAAAGCCTCTGTAATGCGCTCTATATCTTCAGGCGGTATTCCTCTTCCATTGTCCGAAACTGCAATACGATAAATACTGTGCGAAATAAGTCTGCCTGATACATCTACCTTGCTGCCTCCTGATTTCACTGCATTGTCTATCAGATTAAGAAGCATGGTCTTAAACAGATCATATTCCAGCCACACCCATGCCTCATCCGCACTGTACACAATCTCTGTATTATGCTTTCTTGCCGCTTCATGTGCGGTTTCCACACAATCTGCTATAATCTCAGATATTCTTGTTTCTTCAAGCCTGAAATCATTTTTATCAAGAGTGATAAGCTCCAGCAGCTTAAATGATAATGCTTCAAGCCTCATGCCCTCATTCAGTATGACTCCGGCAGCACTGTGCACCTCATCCTCAGACAGTTTTTTCTGATACAGGGTATCGGCATATCCTATAATTGATGTCATTGGGGTTTTGAGCTCATGTGCGAAGTTTGCAGTAAAATCCTCCTGCTTCTTTGCCGCCATCTGAAGTTCATAAACTTTGCTTTCAAGGTTTTTCGCAAGCTCGTTGAAAGCCCTCGCAAGCTCACCTACTTCATCCTTTGTCTTTACATCACTTCTTGCTGTGTAATCACCATCTGCAAATTTTTTGGTGGTGGCTGTTAATCCGGCAAGAGGCTTTGTAATCATCCAGGAAAGTATCAATATGACCATCATACCAACAGCAAGTATAACAATGTAGTACATGCTACATCTATACCTAAGCTCCTTTGACTCATCGAAAACCGGTGTAATATCACTTTCCGTTATCAGAATATACCTGTTATCATTCAGCTTAAAGCTGCTTTTGACATGGATATATCTGCCACTTTGCTTTTCACCGGTATCTTTAGTATTCTCTTTTGACACTATACTGTATGTAAGCGTACCATCCTTTACCTTTATATCCTTTTGCTCATAATTACATGAATTGGCATATATCCTTTTTCCATCATCATCAGCAAGATACATTCCTCCTTCATCTCCAACAATGGATTTTGCCGACTGCGACATCATATCTGTAAGCTCCTTATCCACATCTTCACTCTTCATATTAAGTATGACAGTTTCAATCGAGTATTTTATCATCTGATGCTGTGAAAGTGCACTGTCCTGCTCCCTTTTCACTGCATGCTCCAGTGAGTATGATAGAGTCACATATTCTATCATTCCAAGGGCAACAGCCAGTATCACTGTCATTCCAAGAAACATTTTATAGAAAAATTTCATCCGCGAACCTCCAGACGATAGCCAATCCTGAAAACTGTGACAATCTTTTCATTCCAGTCAAGCTTTTTTCTTAGTCTTTGTACATGTGAGTCCAGTGTCCTTGTCTCCCCGGTATACTCCTCCTGCCATACAAGTTCATAAAGCCTGCGCCTGCTGAGTGCAACATTCTTATTCTTCATAAGCTCATACAACAGGTCAAATTCCTTTACTGTGAGCTCTACCTGCTCACCTGCCTTTGTCACTGTACGTGATTTAGGATCTATAGCTACATCCTCTATTTCCAGACGCTCTGCCATGCGCTGAGTGCGCCTTAATACGGTTTCCACTCTCGCAAGCAGCTCCCCTATCTGAAATGGTTTGCATATGTAATCATCCGCGCCCATACGAAGCCCGCGTATCCTTTCATCCACCTGTCCCATGGCAGATATTATTATGACCGGAGTATCCCCAATTCTCCTGACATAGTCAAGCAATTCATAACCATTTATCTCAGGAAGCATAATATCAAGCAGCAGCAGATCATATCTGTTCTGCTCAATTTTGTCCGCCCCTTCCTTGCCATCAAACGCTCTTTCGCATTGATATCCCTCTGCCTTCAGGGTGTTGCATATTAAATTATTTATGTCGTTGTCATCTTCCACTATGAGAATACTGGTCATAAGCTGCTCCTCTTCTATGATTATGATAGAATTATTATAGCATAAAGATGTGTCATAGTTGTAAAAAACACCCTGTTATTTAACTCAATAATAGGATGTTTTACCGGCACTTATACAAATATATTCTCACACATACATACTCCAGACAGCTCTAATCTGAGATGATATATTTTTGAATAACCACCTTTTGCCACTTTTTTCAATGCTGTTTGGATCATTTATTGAAAATCCTTCATCATCATAGCCTGTTATAACCATAAAATGTCCTGTATCTGTAAAATCTCCCGGTCCTACATTTATCACAATAGGATGTCCTGCATCAAGCTCTGCCTTCATTCTGCTCTCATCCAGCGCCACTGTCTTTGCTTTTACGCCGTAGTGCCTGCAGCCTTCACTTATAAGCGTCCATGAACTTCCCGATCCATCTACACTGTAACCGGCTTCCTTTGAATACTTTGCTACTGCAATAGGTGATGCCTCCCTATTGTGCGTCAGATAAACCACTACCATCGAAAGTGTAGTGGGACCGCATCCGCTTGCTGCAAAGAAATTGCCGCTATATTTTTTGTAGCCCCAGCGTTTATCCCACTGCACAAATAACGGAACACTATCCATAGACGCTTCTTCTGTCAAATCAATTGTGTGTTCCTTCACATGTTCCGCCGGATAATCATACACAAACTCAAGTGCCTCTTCATTCTTCAAAGCAAGGTCCTTTAGCTGTTTTGGATATTGGGTGCTGTTCATTATATCATCAAGCATCGACTGATTATTTTGTATCTTATTCTTTCCAGAGATTTTGCTATTTTCTATAACAGCATTATCATATGTATTATTTCCGGCTTCAACATCATATCTATTTGTCCTGCCATCACCTGATCTTATCATACTGCTTCCAACAGCCACAAATACAGCCACAGCTATGATACTACAGGAAAATATGATAGAACGCAGTATTTTTCTACGCCTGCGTCTCCTTCGACGTAAACTTGCCCCATGTCTGCAACATTTATTTTGTATCATGTCCACTTTCTATCCTCCTGCTTCTTTGTAACTGATATTGTGTATCATTACTCTATCAAAAGCATTCGTTTATTATGTTGCATACTTGTGTCATAGTTGTAAAATATTCCAATATTAAATTGTATAAATAAATTGACCAATGACAGTATTGCAGGATATTTTAATCTGTCACTGTATTAAGCAATTTTTGACTATATATTCTGTTATTTTGGCAAGTAATAATTCTTTTCGTATTCTATAATGACATCGTAAACAGAAAGGAGATGAATTTCCATGAGAAATAAATTACACAATTTTATTAATAACTTACTTAGCTTTTATGCAAGCTTCTTTACTCACAGATTTTATCAAATATAATGTGCATAGTATATTCTACAATTGTTCCTTTATTTGGGTTTTTAAAATATCGTTCATATCCATTCTTTACGTCCTCAAAAGTCACTTCCCCTTGTAACGGAATATATGCTTTTTGGATTAATTGTTGGGCAATTTGTTCACTATAAATTTCATGCATTTGCATATCCATCGATCGTCCTTCTATTTCTATAGAACCTATATTTTTTGCTGCTTTCTTAGCTGCACCCTTAATCCTGCTCCACAAGGAATGTCCTGTCGGATCACTGTAATTCAACGGATTATTGGTTGTATAATCGTAGCGGTTTCTGGTTAATGGATTTTCTGTCGTTCCAAGGTCACTATCTTCAGTTGTAAAGGTTCTGTCTATTTTTCTTTTTCCTCCTGAACCTCTACTTCTATTACATTTTATATTCAAAAGTTTCTCAATCACTTCGAGACCTCGGCATACTTACATAATTTTGTAGGGCGCCGTATTTTTTCATTATCACTATACCTACAATCAGCCAACATATTTATGTATTGTTGCTCTTACAGCCCCAGGTCCTGCGAGCATTTTCGCGGAACATTTCTTCAATCTTTTCACCAACTCCATCTTTGTAAAGGTCAGTGAAGAACAGACGCTCATTGGAAAGGATCGGTTTGAGCTGATCTTTGAATGTCTCCGTTTTTCCTACTACGATATCCTTAAACTGTTCCTGAAGTTCCTCGTTCATTGGGTCTGGTGCAAGTTCAAATTTATTTCCTTCATCATCCACACCAAGCATATATCTAAGCCATCCTGCGATTCCCAAAGGAATAGCTGTCAGTCTGGAGGCGTCTCCGAATTTCGCTACATATGCTTTAATTGTCTCACCGAATCGGATACCAACCATCTGAGATACATCTACGGCCAGACGAAGGTTTGTATCTCCCAAATACTCATTCGGGAAACGCTCATTAAAGAGTTCATCCACAAATGCCTGCGGAGAAAGGATTCCCGGGTTTGCGACTACCGGAAGACCTTCATCATAAGCAATCATACGCGCCATCTTCATCATATCTTCGTTTGTGTTCAGCATATGCGCAAACAGATCATATCCAAGAACCACACCCAGCGGACCTGTTGCAGAATGTACAGGGTTCAGACATACTGTTACTTTCATACGCTCAGAAAGGTTAACCGTATTTCTGTCAGCCATATATACACCGAAACCTTTCTCCAGAGCCGGACGGCCGTTCGGGAAGTTATCTTCAATTACGAGATACTGCGGTTTCTCTGCATTAACAAATGGTGCAATATATGTTTTCTTACTTGTGATAACCGGCTGCATATTCTCAATGCCAAGATTCTCAAGGTCCGCTGCGATCTGCTCGCTTGGACGAGGTGTGATCTTATCGATCATCGTCCATGGGAACGCAACAATTTTCTCATCACTTACATAATTTACGAATCCTTCATCTACGAATCCGACTTTCTTCCACTCTTCTGTCATAGTCAGTACAGATTCACGAAGTTTCGCACCATTCCGTGAGCAGTTATCCATGGAAACCAGAGCAATTGGATATCTGCCTGCTTTATATCTTTCATAAAGCATCGCAACCAGAACTGCCATTGCACCTGTTGCTTTATCCGGACCATTTTTGATATCAGCTTCTACAAACGGAAACCATGTCCCGTCAGCTTTCTGTAATGCGTAACCTTTCTCTGTGATTGTAAAGGAAACCATCTGCAGGGATTTGCTGGTAAAGATTTCTTTCAGCCGATTCCAGTGTGCCGGGTCTGAAGACTGTGCTTTTACTGCTTCTGCAAGAGCTCCTATTACTTTGTATTCACGTGTTCCATCACCATGCAGGATTACGCTTAATCCCAGGTTGTCATATGGATCATAAATCTTGTCTACTACATCATAATCAAAAGTCTCTATACATGTAATGCCACGGTTAAGCACGCCCTCTTCCAGAAGGCCGTCAGCAATACCACCGATAAATACACGGAAAATATTTCCGATTCCGAAATGTACCCAACCAGGTTCTTTCTTCGCTTTCTCAGAAACAGCCTCTACGTCATAACCTGGCAGAGTGATTCCGGCCTTTTCCCATGCTTCCTGTTCTTTGATTCCATTCAGTGATAATTTCATGATATATACTCCTTGTTTTCTTTTTATTATGTTTCAAACTTACGTTTATATCTCAACTGTAAGTCGAGTATATATCCTCCCTATCTAAAAGTCTATTGACAAAAAGTATAATTTTTTTAATCTTATTTTATGCATTTTTACCAGTTATATTGACCATTACTGTTCTTATTATCGTTATTGCATTTTCACTTTCTATATACTACAATATACATAAAGCTAGAACTTAACTCTATCTATAACAATTCAGGAAATAATATAATCAAGAAAATCTGACAAGTTTTTTGAGCTCTGCCAGACTATATCAAATATATAATTTATAAAACAGCTACCATAATAGAATCAGGAAAATCTTATGAGTGAAAAAGGTTTAACCAATATCAGCGTAAAAAAATAAACAGATCAAAAGTTTATCAATACATCTACAGAAAAAAAATAACATCCAAGCTCCAGATTGTTCAGGATTTACAGATGGGATTGTCCACCGTAAGCCAGAATCTGAACCTGTTAGAGCAGGATGGCTTAATAGAAAAAAATGGATATTTCGAATCCACCGGCGGAAGAAAAGCAAATGCGATTCAGATTGTATCTGACTTCAGAATTTCCATTGGCATTGGTATTTTAAAGAATATGTTCCATATCACTGCCGTTGACCTGTACGGAAATCACTCTATACCAATACCATTCCATTTCCATATTCCAACACGCCGGATTACTACTAAGCAGGTCACCGATAAAATCAAAGAATTCATTGCCACAAATCAGTATGATGAAGAAAAGATACTTGGTGTTTCCATCGCTACACAAGGAATCACCTCCCCTGATCACTCTACTGTGCTGTATGGAAATATCATGAACAATACAGGCATGATACTGGAGGACTTTTCCCGTTATCTGCCTTATCCATGTTATTTGGAACATGATTCAAAGTCTGCTGCCTTTCTGGAATTATGGAAACACCCGGAACTTGACAGCGCCGTTGTCTTTCTACTGAATCGTAATCTCGGAGGCGCTATCATCACAAACCACCAGATTCATCAGGGAAGTTCTATGCACAGCGGCACGATCGAACATATCTGTATTAATCCAGATGGACCGCTCTGTTATTGCGGAAACCGCGGCTGTCTGGAAACTTACTGTTCCGCCAACGCTCTGGAACAGGCTGCCGGTATGAATATAAAAGACTTTTTTTCTCTTTTACGCGAAAAAAAATACTCCCCAGCTTACACAAATCTGGAAAGATTATCTCCATCACCTGGCCTTTGCCATGAAAAACATTAATTTAATTATTGATGCGCCTATTATCATCAGTGGTTATCTGGCACCATATTTTTTAGAGGACGACATTGCCTACCTGACTAAACATATCAATGTTTCCTCACCATTCGCATTAAACAAAGAGCACATTTTTGTTGGCACAAATGGACAATACACTCCTGCTATCGGGGCTGCATTGTTCTATGTAAATCAATTTATACATGCAATATAATAAATATTACGCTGCATAATCTTATTCGTATACCGTCAGTTCTTTATGAACATTACCGAATTGTTAGTTGAAAATGATATTCTCTCCGTGGAAAGGAAGTTATCTTTTAATATTCAACGGTAAGTATGTATCCTCAAATATGAATGGAAATCAGATGTTCAATACTTTAAGTGCAGGGGTTGCATTTACCGGAATAGCGGAATAGTTCATGCTATCTGGAACGTTGTGATTATTGGTGGAGGATTAGCCATTGGGGAAAAAATGGATAAATATTCTGTAATGACATATGTACTTAATTCAAAAGATTTCGCCATCACAGGTGGTGAGTTTGGAATTGAATCATCTGTTATTTCATTGTTCGGATACATAATAGTTGCTGGTATAGCATTTTTTATGATTAAATCAAGAAAAAATTGATATAATAGGTTTGAAAATATGAAGCTATAAGGTACTTGTCAAATTCTTTAGGTTAGAATCGATGATGGGGTAAACGAAAAAGCAGTTTTGGCATTCCAGTGAACTGCCTCTTCGTTTACACCATTTTCGATTTGACCTAATTGAACAAAGTGAGCGTCCGGGTAGCC
>ENA-OQJY01000105-OQJY01000105.1-human-gut-metagenome-genome-assembly--contig:-NODE-105-length-11842-cov-3.422194_pt1 | contig 11842 bp, 8 predicted proteins | sample MGYA00242643_ERZ504788 | MGnify/ENA primary metagenome ERZ504788 (study PRJEB26092, sample SAMD00036361) | human gut metagenome | host: Homo sapiens | study: EMG produced TPA metagenomics assembly of...
ATCGTCATTTGTAATTATTTCTTTTTCTTATTTCCTTTCAGTTTGTCCCAGTATCTGCCACACAGGTCTGCAAAGGTATCTCCTGTCCATCCCGTCTTGTCTGTTTCTTCAGCCTTCTTAATAAGCTCTTCCGTATCAACATCATGAAGAAGTGCAAGGCCTTTTATCTGCTCCACTTCCTCCTCTGACTCTTTTACGGCCTGTCTGTATAGCTCTGCTATCTCATCCACAGACCTTTTTCTGGCTGAATCAAATGACAGGTATAAAAGGTCACGTTCATCAACCTCGCATGAATATATGGTTTTGTCAGTCTTTGCCATGACCTTCAGCCGTTCAATTTCTTCCCGATCTGTAACGAAATCCAGACATTTATCCCTGGAGAGGGTAATATACCTGAAATTCTTTGCATCATATATGGTACGCACCGGATGTTCGTAGTCACCAAGTGCCAAAGCAGCACTGTATCTGTCTTTCAGCCAGTCAGCTGCTGTAAAACCGTATTCCGGCTTATCAAAAGGTATTGCTTTGGTATCATATATCGGCGGTCTCGACTCTAAAAAAATAATGCACTCTGTCGGCGGCATTCTTCTTACCTGCCCTGGTGTCATCAGCTTTATTTCCGCTTTTGAATATGACAAGTCTGAGCTTGAATTAATCCCGAATGTCAGCCTGTCATCCCTTTTGTCTGCGGTGGCATTGCCAAGCGTTTCTGATATATACTCATGTGTACTTTTTGCCTGCGGTCCGGAACCCAGAAATACAACTGCCGCCATGTTGTCCATCATGATTTCCCACTTCTCGTTCGGATAAATTGCCTTGGCCTGTGCTATGGACTGCAGTATCGGCACCATGCTGATATTTCGGCTTCGTATTACTCCAAGCAGCTTCTCTGTATCTGCTGGGCGCGCACCTGCATAGAACTCATCCATCCATACCTGTACTTCATACGGCAGTGGTCCTTTGATTTCATCGTCTGACAGACGGATAAGTGTATCAAACATCTGCGTATAAAACATGGATGTTATCCATGTGTATGTATTAACATTATCCGGCATAACGAGAAATACAACAGTTGGCTGCTGTCCTATTGTGCGAATATCAATGTCGTTTCCGGAAAATATTCTTTTTACCTCAGCTGTCTCGCATATATTAAGCATTGCAGATATCATAAGCGAAACGCTGCCCTCAGTCTCCGAAGCTTTTCCCTGGAACTTCTTAAATGCCCTTACCGGAGGATAGTTTGCATCATGCTCTGATTCACACTTATTCATAAGGTCAGCAAGCGCATTTGACTCTTCCCCTGTAATATCTGTTGTTTTGATATTTTCCATTGCAAGAAGGCTGATTACGTCATTGAACGTTGCTTTCCTGTTGTTATCCCTTGCATCCAGCCACGCATAATAAAACACAGCCTGCAGCTTTAAATCCACCGCATCATCCCAGAACGGGTCAGCTGCGGAGTTTTCCTTTGCCGGTCTGACAGCATCATGCCAGCTTTTTATAATTCTCAGCATGTCCGCTTCTGTCTGAATCCACTCAAATGGATTGTACCTGTCCGACTGCTCCGGGTTTTTGAAGTTAAGCGAGAATATCTGATAACCATATTTTTCAAATATTTTTCCAAGTTTTCTCTGTGTGTCTCCTTTTACATCAAGAACCACATAGCTTGACCCCATCTGCAGGAGGTTTTGGTGCATTATAGATGTTGTTTTGAATGAGCCTGATGAACCGACAATCATCATGTTGTTGTTTGAAAGCTTTCCCCTTATGCTTACCTTTACATTTTCTGACAGTATCCTGTTATATTTATCGTCACTGTCCATAAGCTCCCTGCTTGCCTTTACCGGGTCAAGCCAGTCTTCGTCACCATGCTCCATCTCGCTGTGAAAGTTCCTGTAATGAATCATGTAATAATTTACAAAGAAAAACCAGCCTATAAAGCCAATCCCTACCCATGCCGGAGTCTTTGAGTTTGCAATCTTAAAAAAATGTGTGACCGCCCACAGCATCTGTGCATTATAGTCTCCTTTAAGGTTTGCAGGTGCCACATAAAGCCCCGATATTATATATCCAAGAACCAGGAAAAACAAAAGCAGGAAGGCAAATGCTGCCCATGGTGTTTTCTTCTTTACATATCTTGTTCCGTAATTTGCCATATTTTCTCCAATAAATATAAGGTGCCGGATTCCGGTACCTTATATTAAAATATTATAACTTCGGGTTTAATGTCTTACCGGTATTCAGATTCGGAACTTTCGGCTTGAGATTCTTTACATATGTCATGTTCCTTGTGACATTCTCATACTGTTTATGAATATTCTCATAGCTTGCAGTTTTCACATTTCCATTCTCTGCAACCATCGAGGGCTTGTTTTTTGGAATAAATCCTACATAGGTTCTGCCCTCATCTGCCACAAATACATTTTCAGCCGGAAGTATGAGATGCTTTTCATTTTTTCCGTATGTGCCGGGGATACGTGATACAAAATACCCTTTTTCACGCATCTTTTTTGATACAGACGTGAAAGCCATGTTATCAACCAGCGTCTCCCTGTTTATAGTGAGCATTTCATAATTGCCGTCTTTCTTAAGCCTTGCAAACTCCTCACTGTCATCCTTCTGCATTACATTCACTTTAGGCCCGGGCACTTCATGCTGCATAAATTCACTGTTTACTTTCTGATATTCCAAAGAAGCATTATCTATATATTCATCTTCATTTACCGCAGCCGTGTCCATATATGATTCATTATCCATTTCATATATGTTTCCAGGCTGTTTATCCTGTTTTATCATGTCCTCCCGGTACATTTTTATCCATATTTCAAACTTGTTTCTGTCCGCGTTTGCAACTGCTATCTGGCTGTTGTCATTCCCTACCTTAAGGTCGGGAAGAATCGAATAATTCATTTTCAGTGTATTAAAGTCACGGCAGGCATCCTCCAGTTCTTTTCCCTCGAAAGGAAGATTAAAAATTGTATAATTTCCTTCCGTGAAATTTTTCAGATCAGTTATTTCCTTTTTTCCACCTGCCATCTGTACTCTTATATGCGATGCAAACCATGACTTGAATATCTGGTCATCCTTATTCATTACTGCAATCTGTATTGTTCCGCTTTCGCCATCTACCTTGGGCAGTACACAGCATTGCTTTAATCCTTTTCCCTTAAGCTGTTCAACAGGCGAATCTGCATCTATGCGCTCTTTTAGAATACTGATGTCATTCTGTATCCGCTTCTTTTCGCTTTTTTCCGATACGTTCTGCAGCTCAAGTTTAAGGGCTTCGAGCTGTTTTAAATCATTTACATGCTCTGTGGAAACCGGTACGCTGTATATCGTGTATTTTCCTTCTGACAGCTTTGCGAACGCGGCCAGGTCGTCCCTGGATTTTACTGAAAGATAGCCTTTATATGCCAGCCTTGCCACAAACTGAACAAGTTTGATCTGCAGCATGTTTGCTGCATATACCATCTGCGTAATACTGCCGGAACTGTTTCTGACACTCATCATCATATGTTCAAATTCTCTGTCCGTATCCATTTAGCTTTCCTCCACGTCCTTGTTTCTGTTCTTTTTCTTCATGCGCCTTATTTTTTCCATCATATCGACGGAAATACCTGGGTGTATGAATTCCTCCATCTCTGCCGGTGTAACCCCCTCCTCAGCCAGGCTTAGCACATAGCTTATCTGCTCTGACTTATATCCTTCTTCTTTAAGCAGACTTATATATTCCGCTATGTCATTTTTCTGTCTGCGGTTAAGTCTCTTGCGTTTAAATGATGCTGTTTTTTCATCTTCACGCTTTACGTCAGCTGCGGCCGTTTGCTGTACTCCTGCATACGGCATGGTCACAGCTCCCTGTGGCGGCTTTATGTCGACAAACATGTCGCTGAGCTCACCTGTTTTCTTTTCTACTGTCATAATGCTCTCACCCAGCGTATTAATCTTTGCCTGTACTGCATCCGCAAGCTTTGACATATCCTTAAGTGTATTGTTGCCTTTGCCTATAATCACACCGCATGCTTTCTGATATCTTATTTTCCTCAGGTAGCCTGCAATATCAGTCTTTCTGTTATCAATCACCTCCTGAACATCCTTGACGGATATCTTATCGCATGCACAAAGGTAAATTTCCCTTAACACATTTAGATTTGTTCCATTCTGCAGTGCAATATTCGTATAATCTGCACTCATGAAGTTTTCACCCTTAAGGAGCTCCATCAGGCAGTTAATTACCTTGTCATTTTCCATTTTTATCACCTCTCCTTCAGGTACCGGAATCCGGCACCTTTAAAGGCACATGAAATGTTTTCCATATGCCTTGCACCTCTCATATTTTTATTTGGTGTAATTTCAGCGGTTTTCTTATTTCATTTGTTTCTGCCATGTCATTTCTTAGATTAATATCAGCGACGCTGTCCGCATATTTAAGCTGCGACTGGGGCATTGAACCCTTCTCGTAAAAAGAATAAATTTCATCACTTCCGGCCGCTGCAATTATGTGGTCATACAGTGGAATGCCAAGAAGCTCACCTGCCTTTGACATAACATCTGTCACATGTATATCCTCAAGCGAAGGCTGTGATGAGCCGCCTGGATGGTTGTGAAGGATTATAAAGCCATTGGCATTTGACAGTATTGCCGTCTTCATTATTTCCCTGGGTGATGCAATAGCTTTGTCGACTGCACCCATTGAGCATATGCACATATTTACCGGATTAAGCTTTGCATTAAGACATATAACGCACATTACTTCACGGTCGTATTCCCTTAATATGTCTGATACAAATCCTACAACCTGTTCCGGTCTTTTAAGCTGTGTATCAGATATAAGTGTTTTTTCCTTCACCAGACGTATGCCAACCTGGTCTAATACATATACTGTATCACTCATTTTTCTCCTTTCCTGCCAGTCCTATCTGCATTATAAAATCTTCATTCTCATCCATTTCTTCAAGTTCCTTTAGTATTTTTCTCTTTAACATAAACATTTCAAGGCTTTCCTGTTTTTCCATGTTTTCCTCCTGCGTACCGGAATCCGGTACCTTTATATTTTTAGGGTGCCGGATTCCGGCACCCTCATCATATGTTTATATATTTCTCTTTAATATCATTTCTCTGCGCCTGTGTGTTTTGTGGGGCATTCTGTGGTGTTTCTTTTCTGTCTGCATCAAGCTGGGCATTTAAAAAAGACAGTCTTTTCAGTTTTTCTGAAAGAATGTCTTCTTTGTCAAATTTCTTTGTAACCTCTTTTTCTGCCGTTTCAAGCTCTATTCGTGTTTCATCCAGTGCATCCTGCACATCAGAAAGACGTTTTTCAAAACCAGCCATGCAGTTGTTAAGCCTTGTAATCATTCCGGCAGGATCTGATGACATTTCAATAGTATGTTCACACCTGCCCTGCATATGTATGTAATATAGATTGAAAAATGCATCAAATCTTGAATACAGCTTAAACCCCTTATACTCCCCAATCATGGTTCTCTCAGGTGTCTTTGACTCCTTGGCAGCTGCTATAAGGGCTGCACCGCCTTCCTTTTTGTCATCATATGACACACCGTTAATCCTGATTTCAAAACCATCCGATATTATTTCCCCGGAACCGCGTGTAATTATATCCTGCCTCAGTCCCTCAATTTTTTCTTCAAGCTTTGCTATCCTGACCGGGTACTCCTTATTGATTGCATCTTCAAGCCTGTATTTCTGGCTTTTGAAATTTGCTTTCAGAAGCTTCAGCTTTGCAACTTCTGTATCGAGTGTCATTTTTTCCTTAATGTATGGATTTCCAGTTGCAAGTGCCTTTACCTCTGCATATGACAGTGCAGCTTCATCCACATCGTCGCAGGAACGTACCGGAGACTTGCTTGTCATTATCTGCCCAATAAACTTCTGCTTGTTCTCGATAAGCTGCCATGAGTATGAGTCAAAAGTATTTTCAGTGACATATCTGAATATCTTTACTCTCTCATTCTGATTGCCCTGACGCAGTATTCGTCCTTCCTGCTGTTCTATGTCTGACGGTCTCCACGGCACATCTATATGGTGGAGTGCTATGAGCCTTGTCTGAACATTGGTTCCGGCTCCCATCTTTGCTGTTGAGCCTAACAGAAAACGTACCTGGCCGCTTCTTACCTTTGAAAACAGCTCAGCTTTCTGTTTTTTTGTATTTGCATCATGTATAAAGGCAATTTCCTTATCCGGCACCCCCTTGGCAATCAGCTTGTCCTTAATGGCATGGTACACATCAAAACCTCCGTCACTGCGCGGTGTTGAAGCATCACAGAAAATAAGCTGCGTTGATTTGTCTTCCGCTGTCTCCTTCCATATGTCATATGCCCTGGCAGCACATGCATTCACTTTTGAATTCTCATTGTCAGGCAGATCCGGATTTATGAGCCGCTGGTCAATGGCACATTTGCGTCCATCGCTCGTTACCTTGAGCATATTGTCGATGCTTGAATCAACCCCTCCTTTTCTTATGTTCTCTGCCCTGTCCCCAAGCGATTTGACTATATCCTGCTGAAACACACTCGGCTTTAAAACCACATTCTCGTAATCACATTCCGGTACCGGCAGCTTTAACATATCTGCAGTCTGTATGTCTGCACTCTCCTTGAAAAGTGAGATAAGCTCCGGCAGATTGAAGAACTTTGCAAATCTTGTCTTTGCACGGTATCCTGTGCCCTCAGGAGCAAGTTCTATTGCTGTCTGTGTCTCTCCAAATGTTGAAGCCCAGGCATCAAAATTTTCAAAGCCAAGCTCCTTTAACCGGCCTGACTGCAGATATCGCATATTGGTATAAAGCTCAGTCATGGAGTTTGATATAGGTGTTCCGGTAGCAAATGTTATGCCGCGGCCGCCTGTTATCTCATCAATATATCTGCATTTCCCGTACATGTCCGATGCCTTCTGTGAATCATTCTGTGATATTCCTGCAACATTTCTCATTTTTGTAAACAGAAACAGGTTCTTAAATTCCTGACTCTCATCAACAAACAGTCTGTCAACTCCAAGCTGTTCAAATGTAACTGCATTATCCTTTCTGCCTGCATCATTAAGTTTAGCAAGCCTTACCTCCAGATTTTTCTTTGTCTTTTCCATCTGTTTGATGGTAAAATGCTCGCCGTTTGATGCCTTAGCCTCACTTATCGACTCAGTAATCTCATCTATCTGTTCCTGCATGAGTCTCTTCTGTCTTTCATCTGACAGTGGTATTTTAGCGAACTGGGTGTGTCCTATGATAACTGCATCATAATCACCTGTTGCAATCCTCGCACAGAATCGTTTTCTGCGTGCCGGCTCAAAATCCTTTTCAGTTGCAGCAAGAATATTTGCCCCCGGATACAGACGTAAAAAATCCCCTGCCCACTGTTCTGTCAGATGGTTTGGAACAACAAAAAGCGACTTGTGGCACAGTCCCAGCCTCTTCGATTCCATCGCAGAAGCAATCATCTCGAAGGTCTTTCCCGCTCCCACACAGTGTGCAAGCAGCGTATTGTCTCCATACATGACATGTGCTACTGCATTCAGCTGGTGAGGCTTCAGCTCCACATCAGGTGTCATTCCCGGAAACTTGAGATGTGATCCGTCATACGTTCTCGGTCTTGAGGAGTTGAATAGCTCATTGTATTTTTTTACAAGTACCTCCCTTCTTTCCGGATCCCTGAATATCCAGTCCTTGAACGCCTCCTTTAATGCATCCTGTTTCTGCGATGCAAGCATTGTCTGCTCCCTGTTTATTACACGCTTTTCGCTGCCGTCAGGCTGAAGTATCCTGTCATAGACTTTTACATCCTTAAGGTTCAGCGTATTTTCAAGTATCTGATAAGCGTTAATTCTGCCGGTTCCATATGTGCCTGTGACAAGGGGATTGTATGAATCTGCATTCTTTCCTTTTATGTTCCATTCACAGTTTATCGGTGCAAACTTTACTGCCACCCACTCCCTTGAAAAAAGTCTCTGTGGTGTATGCAGCACATCCTTCATAAACTGCTCTATATACTCTGCGTTAATCCATGTAGCCCCAAGCCTCACTTCTATCTCTGATGCTGTAAGAGGTTTTGGCATTGCCTTCTTAAGATATTCCACATTATCGGAATATGATGCATCCCCCTGTAATGCTTTTTCTGCTGAAATCAGTTTCTTTCTTATGTTTCCGGAAAGATATTCCTCTGAAGTCTGCCAGGTACCGGATTCCGGCACCTTAAAAATAATGCCCTTAAGGTCACTTATTATTTTCTCCCGGCTTTTCCCAGTAAGCCCTTCCATATATTCAAGGTCAACAGCTGCTTTTTCTCCCATCGAAACGGACAGTGCCTCAACAGATGTATCCACATGTGTAACAGGGACAGCCTTTCTGATGGTTCTTTTGGTAAACATGTCCGCTTTGCCCGCAACCTTTCCGTCATCATCAGTCTCTTCTAGTGATGATATAAGGCTGTAGCCTGCGTCTTCCCTGAATGCGGTCTGGTTTGTCCTGGAATTTAAGTACCCGAACTTTTTTACGAAGCTGTCGTAAACACTGTTGAGCCTTGCCTGTGATGCCCTGATTTCTTCATCGGATGCATCATCAAGCTGTAATTCAATAAGCTCTGACACGCTGTCCCGCACATCAATTAGGCCTTTCATGCGCTCAGCTGTTTTTTCCGGAATGTCCTGTGGACGCATTATTGAGTTTTCCCTGTAATATATTTTTCCATTTACTGAACAGTAGGAGAAATTTTTAACTCCTGCCTCTGCAGGTATGCTTTCATCCTCAAGCTCTTCATCAGATATTTCAGTATCATCAATGGAAATTTCGCCGCGTATCATCTGTACAGCCTGCCTGAGCCTGTCTGCCAGTGAAGTGCCGGATTCCGGTACGCAGGCACTCTCCATTCCATGAGGACCGCTTACCATTTCCATTTTGCCAAGCACCATGTGCGGATTGTTAATGAAATAGCTGTTCATCTCTATTCCGTTTTCATCTGTGCCGAGATGTATCCAGTCTTCATCCGTATCTATGTACATATCCCTCTTCTTCAGAAAAATGATGTCTGATGTAACGGATGTTCCGGCATTTTTAAACGCATCGTTTGGAAGTCTTATTGCGCCAAGCAGCTGCGCCCTCTGGGCTATATATCTTCTGACCGAAGGATTAGCCTTGTCCATGGTGCCCTTGCTTGTGATAAAAGCTATCACTCCTCCCGGACGCACCTTGTCGATTGTCTTTGCAAAAAAATAATCGTGGATATAGAAATTGTGTTTGTCGTAGGCTTTATCCAGAACCTTGTACTGACCGAACGGCACGTTTCCTATGGCCACATCAAAGAAATCATTCTGAAAATCTGTCTTTTCATAGCCCTTCACTTCAATGTGTGCATCAGGATATATAAGCTGCGCCATCTTTCCTGTTACCGGGTCAAGCTCAACTCCGTATAGTTTTGATGCATTCATATCTGCAGGCAGCCCTGCAAAGAAATTACCTATTCCCATGGATGGTTCAAGTATATTTCCCTTTGTAAAGCCCAGGTTGTGGAGTACATCATACATTGCATTTATGACTGCCGTGTCAGTAAAATGTGCATTAAGTGTGCTCGCCCTTGCACTGTCATATTCAGTGGTTGTCAGCAGACTTTTTAATATGCCATATTCTTCTGACCATGAAGCATTTTCAGCATCAAATATTTCCGGTATTCCTCCCCATCCAAGATATGCGGACATGATTGTCCTCTCATCGGCTGTTGCAGGACGTTTTTCATTTTCTGTCTGCTTGAGGATTTTGAGTGCTGAAATGTTACGCTGTGCTTTCTGCCTCTTGGTAAGTGTGGATGCATCAGCTTCTGCCAAAACTAAAAGAGCAGTGTAATCAGCTGCTCTTTCGGTAAAATCTTCATTATTCTGTTGTTCTGCATTATCCTTTTGTTCAGCCTCTGTTTCATCTAATGCCTCCGGCTGAGTATCATTTTCCGTCTTATCCGGCTCTATATTTATAAAATCTGTAAAGCCAAGCTGCTCTGGTGCCTCGGATTTATGTTTATCCGTTGACTGCGGATTCAGATAGCCGTATTTTTCTACCTTTATGCGCTGCTCATCCTCTGTAGGCAGCTCTGGAATGAAATACAGTCCGGTGCCGGATTCCGGTACATACTCATCCTCACCGGTACCGGATTCCGGTACAATTTCATTTTCTATAAAGTGTAGATCACTGTATCCCTCACTATTTCTTCTGCCCTGTTCTGGATGCTGTTCATCATTCGTATCCATTTCAGCTGGTCCTGCATCTTCAGCTGCTCTGTCACTCCTTCCTGTTTTTTCATCTGCGGCACGATTCTGTCCATCTCGTCCTGTGCTCTCTTCTGTACCTTTAGGCAGTGTTCCTGAAGTTCCCCGAACATTAGCATCGTATCGAACTTCGCCCTGTAATTCTTTTTGAGCCAGGTCCTGTGCATAAGTCCGAATTTCGTCAGCGGCTCCTGTGGTTCCTTGTTCGGTATAAGGTTCGGTATCTCGTAGTCCCCTGCTTTGATGTATTCGAGTTCCATATGTTTTCTCCTCCCTCTCCGCACTTTTACGCTTTAAAGTATTATAGTCCACATTGGGGTCCCTGTCAATACCATGCAGCCTATCATAGGTTAAAACTGCAATTCCAACTTCACGCAGTGCCTGCTGTGCTGCATCCGTCATGCGTGAGGAAAGCTCACAGAAATCACTTTCAGGCAAGTCTTTTATAAATGACATATCATAATCAGAAAAACCTCCTGTCGATAAGCCCATTCTTTCCTTTATCATCCGGTTAAGGCGTACCTGAAAAAAACCTGACGTTTCTGCGGTACTCATCCATCTTGTATTTTTCTTCGTCAAGTTCATTTAAAGGACTGTTTTCAGACGAATACTTTTCCTGTGCAATATCAGCTGCATACTCATCAGCCAGATATTCCACAAGATAATCCATTGTATGTTCTATAGATGGCTTATTTGTGTCATATTTATCAGTCTGCGGCTGTAATCCATATACTTTTAACAGACGACTTTGTATTGTTTCCGTGTGATATGGTTTTCGTATCCACAATCTCGGCAGATGTCCTCCCATTTTAGGTACAACACTGGCTACATCCCATACATACTTAAGTTTTCTGCTGTTGCTTTCATCAATAAGGGCAATGCCGCGGTTGCCCTTCTTAATCCAGCAGCCCATTTTAGAGTTCCATATGTTCATTGTAGCGCATGCAACAGCATCAGGCCGCTGTGCATATATGAGAATCTGATCCATGAAACGGTACCTGTACACACGTGACGCATGTTCAAGAAAATCGTTCCAGGCATTTACGTCTTGTCTGATGCGCGACTGTGTTTCATGAGCCAGCGCCTTAACTTCATATAGCTTCATTGGCTGTCACCTCGGATAAATGCTAGATTTCAGGTTTTATATTTTTTTCATAAGAAATATTTTTTGATTCCTGTGGAATAATATCAAGCTTATTACGCGTTACCATTTCTATTGAGTTCTCTTTCCTGTCGTACATATACACCTGGTTTGAGAGCCTTTCAGACGGACTGACAACATCCATGTTTGTCTGCTGTATGAAAGCCGAAAGGTCATCACAGTCTGGCACCAGCCTTGCATCCATGGCAAGCACTTCATGCGTACTTGACGGAATGATGATCAGATTTCCTTCCACCTGGTCAGACAGTTCCTTAAATACCTCTGTGTTAAGCAATACTGTTGCACCATTATTTGAAGTTATTCTGAACGATCCACGGATATCCGTCAGACAGTCTGCTTGCACTCCCCCAACTAATAAGTCTGAATCTGCTCATCGCTCTATTCCTCTGGTCTTTAAGCTGGCCATACACATAATAC
>ENA-OQJY01000106-OQJY01000106.1-human-gut-metagenome-genome-assembly--contig:-NODE-106-length-11842-cov-2.279812_pt1 | contig 11842 bp, 13 predicted proteins | sample MGYA00242643_ERZ504788 | MGnify/ENA primary metagenome ERZ504788 (study PRJEB26092, sample SAMD00036361) | human gut metagenome | host: Homo sapiens | study: EMG produced TPA metagenomics assembly of...
TCAGCTGGCGTTTGTCAGACCAAGCTGAACATGCGGTTAATTCCTACCAGTGCTGCTGCCGCCATCCGAGCTTCCGCCCGCCACTGCCGGCCGCTACCGGGAGAAATTTTGTCAGGTTCATATCGACACCCTGACGGATATCGAATTCATCCATCAGAATCTTTGCCGCTTTGTATACGAGATTTCCGTCATTACACGGAAGGAACGGCAGATTGGTTGTAAGCCTTATTCCGGGTTCTTTGCTCTCCTTTATTTCCAGCTGATCGTACATCTGGATCGTCTGCATTACCATGCGGACTTCATGGTAACCATCCTCTCTTTTTCCGGTCACATCAAGACCAAGATTTATTTTTGCAAGCGCACGCAGTTTCATCGTAGGCACCACCTTCGGCAATGTTTTTTGTATACATAGATATTAATGGATTTTTCTTCTATTTTCAAGCTTTATCTTCTGTTTTTGTACATAATTTTATACAATTCAGTTCAACAGACTTAGAAACGCAGGTGTAAGCAGTGGCTGCGTGAAACGAACGAGAACAAAATAAGAGTTTACGAACCTGTCGAAACTTGCTATAATTTTCATCAGATATCAGGGCAAAAGATACAAAAAGCCGGTGCAAGCTCGCTTGCAAGAGGATTTTTGATCTCTTGACCCCAACATTTTTGCCAGATGCCAGAGCATGTCTGAAAAATCATTTCCGTAAGCTGCGAATCTCAGATTACGGAAATGATTTTTCAGACATGCTCTAGCTTCTGCGAAGGAAAAGGAAGTAGCTTTTTATGAGTTCACAAAGATCTTATTCATTTTCCCGCCAGGTTCTGGTCAACGGAATCCGCGATGGCATTCCGATCGGGCTTGGCTATTTTGCGGTCTCGTTTTCGCTCGGCATTGCAGCGCGTAAGGCAGGTCTTAGTCCTTTTCAGGGCTTTCTCGCCAGTCTTTTCAACAATGCTTCCGCCGGAGAATACGCTGCCTTTACACTGATTGCCGCCAACGCAGGCTATCTGCAGGTCGCTATCATTACGCTCATCGCCAATGCGCGGTATCTTCTGATGAGCTGTGCGCTTGCCCAGCGCTTTTCGCCGGACACGCCGTTTTTCCACCGTTTTCTCATTGGTTACGATGTAACGGATGAACTGTTTGGCATCACAATCGCGCGCCCGGGCTGGCTGAATCCGTATTATACATACGGTGCCATTCTCGTCGCTGCTCCCGCGTGGTCGATCGGCACGGCTCTTGGTATTATTGCCGGAAATCTGCTGCCGCTGCGCGCTGTCAGTGCCTTAAGCGTGGCGCTGTACGGCATGTTCCTTGCAATCATCATTCCCCCGGCGCGAAAGAGCCGTGTGGTAGCGGGTCTTGTTGCCGTCAGCTTTTTCTTAAGCTTTATCTGCAACTATCTCCCGGGCATCTCCACTCTCTCCGACGGAACCAGAACGATTCTGCTCACCGTTCTGATTTCCTGCGCCGGAGCTATCCTGTTCCCGGTAAAGACAGAGGAGGAAAATGCTGATGTACAATAATTATATCTATATCGCCGTCATGGCTCTGTTTTCCTACACAATCCGGATTCTGCCGCTGACGCTGATTCGGAAGCCGATTAAAAATCAGTTTATTCAGTCGTTTCTGTACTACGTTCCATACGTGACGCTGTCAGTCATGACCTTCCCGGCGATTGTCCATGCAACACAGAGCCCTGTTTCCGGCGCACTCGCGCTTGTCGTCGGCATCGCAGCCGCATGGTTCGGTGCAAGCCTGTTTCAGGTTTCGGTGGCATGCTGTGCCGTGGTGTTTGTGATTGAATTATTTTTGTAATAGAAATGAGCCGCCCTGTGGGAACAATCCTTTTCCCCGGGGCGGCCCGTTTTGTATGTATTACTTTTCTGTTTCTGTTTTTCTGAAATGATAAACGCTGACCGAAGCCGCCGGCAGTGCAATCTGGAAGGAGTCTTTTTCCCGTGCAGGTGCTTTTCCTTCTTTGCAGCGGACTCGGTTCGGATGTTTCGCATCGTTGTAGTTCTGCGGATCTTTGGAGTACAGTGTTTTGGCCTCAACAAATTCCGGACACTGTTTGAATTTCAATTCGATTTTCTTTGATTCGCTGTAGCTTGTATTTACGAGGTTGACGTAGATATCATCATTTTTGATCGAAGCAAAGATGCAGACCTCAGGATCTTTGTTCTTTTCCTCAAAGCCAAGCGTATACGCACCCTGATGCACCTGATACATATCGAACACATCGTAGTTTGGTGTCAGAATACAATGCTCACCATCCGTCAGGAACAGGGAATTCAGGACATTGACAGACTGTGCCACACATGCCATGCGCACATCCCCGGTATTGCGGTGGAAGATGTCGAGCGTCAGTGCAGTTGTAACGGCATCGCGCATCGTACACTGCTGATACAGCGCCGGGCGCGCATTAAATGCACTGCTGTGCCAGTTGCCCCACTCACCGACAATCAGTTCACATTTTCTCGGTGCCGCCTGGAACGGACCCTCCGGTTTCGGAAGTGCCTCAAGACCAGCGTCTATCAGGCGGCGCTGCTCGTGAATGACATTTTCCAGCTCTTTGCATCCATTGATCACATCATACCACTGTTTCTCATCAAATTTCTTCTCGGTCTGAAGCTGCTTCAGATTCCAGTTGTAAAAATGGAGATCGTAGCCATAGAGAGACGGCATCCGGTATTTTCCCATTTCCTTAAAGAAATCTTTTGTCCACGCAGCACGTTCTTTCGGCTTATTTCCATCCGGGCCGCTGGCGATGCATTTCATGGAAAATGTCTGATCGCCGCCTCCAAACGACGGACAGGAGGAACTGAATTTCCGGTATTCGTTCGCATACATCTGCGGCGTCATTTTTCCGCCGCCGTCCCATACTTCATTTCCGATACCCCAGTATTCAATCTCGAACGGTTTTTCATGGCCGTTTGTTTTTCGTTCCTGCGAAAGTGCCGTCGGCTCTTTGCGGTTACAGTACTCCATCCACTCTCGCATCTCGGATGGAGAGCCGGTCATCATATTGATATTAAACCATGGCTTCGCGCCGATCATCTCGCAAAATTCCATCATCTCGTGCATACCGAACTGATTGGGATCCGTCTCGAAAGTACCGAAGTTTTCATTGTATGTAACCGGCCGCTGCTCCCGCGGACCTATGCCGTTCCGCCAGTGATATACATCCGCAAAACATCCGCCAGGCCAGCGGATCACCGGCGGGTGCAGCTTCTGAAATGCATCAACAAGGTCTTTTCGGATTCCATGATAATTCGGAATCTCCGAATCCTCTCCAACCCAGATTCCATCATAAATACAGGAGCCAAGAAACTCGATAAAGTGTCCCTGCAGTTCCGGGTAAATATATTTTTCTCCAGCTAATTTTCGAAACGTAATCTTCTGCATAAAAATCCTCCAAATGAAAGGGTGGTGTGTATTTTTGCTCCTTTTTCAGTATAGGACACTTTAAAGGAAAATACAATTTATTCTGAAAAGATCTCCGTAAAACTAGGATTTTCTGGTTTTACGGAGATCACAAATTTTTATGCCTTTTTTTGCCTGCTCCCCTCGGCGGATTTACCCGTCGAAATTTTTAGCGCCCGTTCTGGAGTCGTTTCCGGACAATCTTCATCAAATACAATAGGTTTTTCTTTTGCTGCTTTTAGTTCCCTTAATTCTTCTTCTGAAAAAGCGAGTTCTTTTATCAGGCTTTCTGTCATTTCTTTAGTATTTACCATAATAAAGCCCCCTTTCAAAATTGGTTGCATATCTTGCGGAGATTAATCTTGTCACATCTATTTCTGCCCCATTTTCATTTTTCCGTATTCTTTCCGTATACACTACAAACAAAACATCATCACTTTTTATATTTCCGATCATAATCTCTGTATCACGCTCTATTTGCGCTGTCCCTGCAGATAAATCACCTATGATATCATATCGATCTTCAACATTACTATTTTCCTCATCATAATATTCTATTCGATCATAATCAAAAAATACACGGGCAGCACTTTTAAATGAAATTCCATGTTTTTCTATATTAATTTTATTCTTTTTCTCATCATATTCGAAAATCATTCCACCAAGTGAAAATGTTACAGTTTTGCTATTCTCCAATGATTACCTCCGATTTCAGTATTTTACTGTTTTTATCGTATCATCTTTTCTTTTCTGCGTCAATGCATGATGTTAATTCACAAATTGCAATTCTTTACTTGACATCTGATATTATCAGTGATATATCAATAGTATAATCAGAAAGAAATGCAAGATTTACCAGTTGATAACGCATAAAAAACTATACAGGAGAATTTTCATGGATCAGAAATTATATGACAGTTATGTAAAGATTTTAAAAAACGAGCTTGTTCCGGCGCTTGGCTGTACAGAGCCGATTGCCATTGCATATGCGGCAGCAAAAGCACGCGAAGTACTCGGACAGATGCCGGAATCGATCGAGCTTTGCTGCAGTGGAAACATCATCAAAAACGTAAAGGGTGTTAAAGTTCCAAACTCCAATGGCCTGAAGGGAATTGATGTTGCGGCAACGCTTGGCGTCGTCGGAGGCTGTGCCGAACGTGAACTTGAAGTACTTGAAGATGTGACCGAAGCAGATATTGAAAATACAAAAAAGCTGGTACAGCAGGGATTCTGTACCTGTACTTTAAAAGAAGGCGTAGAAAATCTCTACATTGTTGCAAAAGTCATTGCCGGAGAGCACAGTGCAGAAGTAACAATTGTAAACCGTCATACTCTGATTTCACGCATCGTAAAAGATGGTGAGATACTTTATCAGATTGCGGCGCATGAGGATTCCCCTGAATACGTTGATAAAAGTGTGCTGAACGTCAAGGATATTCTTGAATTTGCCGATACTGTGAAGATCGAAGACATCAAAGAAATTCTTGACCGTCAGATCACCATGAACTCTGCCATTTCCGATGAAGGTCTCCGTCATCCATACGGTGCACAGGTTGGCCGCACGCTGCTGAACGAATACGGCAATGACGTAAAAATCCGCGCCCGCGCCCGTGCAGCGGCAGGCTCCGATGCGCGTATGAGCGGCTGCTCTCTTCCGGTCGTCATCAATTCCGGCAGCGGAAACCAGGGCATGACCGTTTCCCTTCCTGTCATTGAGTTTGCAAAAGAATGGAACGTTTCCCAGGAAAAACTGTACCGCGCACTCGTTGTCAGCAACCTGATTGCGGTTCATCAGAAAAAATATATTGGAAGTCTTTCCGCTTACTGCGGCGCCGTCAGCGCAGGCTGTGGAGCCGGTGCCGCCATTACCTATCTTTCTGGCGGAACTTATGAAGATGTCAGTCTGACGATCGTCAACACCATTGGAAACGTCGGCGGTATTGTCTGCGACGGCGCAAAATCCTCCTGTGCGGCGAAAATTGCATCCGCTGTTGACGCTGCTATTCTCGCCCACTACATGGGCCAGCATCACAGAAGTTTCCAGCCGGGCGAAGGTATCGTGCGGGAAGATGTCGAGGATACGATCAAGAGTATGGGATACATCGGAAGAGTCGGCATGAAAGATACCGATACGGAGATCCTGAATATTATGATCGACCGTGTGGATATTGACGAAGTGTGTAAATAACGAAAGTATTACGATAGACAGCCATCTGGACAAACTTGCACAGATGGCTGTTTTTATATTGCTCTTTCTGTCCATACAAAAACCCGCTGCGACGCCCTCTGTCGAACAAAATTTCCGATAAATTGTGACACACATCTTGTGGAAAGCTTTTTTCAAACAGGCTCTGATTTTGATTAGCAGTCCCTGTCACATCCCATAATTCAATTTCAGTTTCGCAAAAAAGTCTCTCAACGTCAGCTCCGCATTCGGATCATGGTAAACGCGAATTTTGCGGTTCTTTCCGGTGAAGTGATAGCTCATGTCCTCATAGCTGATTTCCGGCGCTTCTACCATTTCATAGAGGTCGGTACGCTGTACCTCTGCCAGCAGCAACCCAACTGTCGGAGAATCGCCGAGACCCCAGATTTCGCCGTGCGGCCATTCCTGGAACTGATAGAAGGTGTTGTTAAAGTCTACCATCTGCTGATACAGATAATTTCCAATTTCTCCACATGGCTGAACATTAAGCTGCAGCTCGGCAAGAGAAACTGTTACTTTCTTGTATACGGTAGACGGAACCTGCCATACCTTCATGCCGGATTTCATCACAACGTTTGCAGCTGCGATATCCTGGCGGAGGTTGAACTCTTCTCCCCCTTCCGGATACGGTGCTCCGCCGATCCAGATGGCGGTCATGCGGTCTGCGATTTCCGGTTTCATCAGAAGTGCGGAGGCAACGTCGGTCAGTGCTCCCTGGCAGGCGATGAACAGCGGATGCGGATCATCTTTCATGGCTTCTTCGGCGATCAGCTTTGCGCCATCCGACACGGCCGGAGTCTGCTCGTCCTTCATCGGAAATTCCGATCCTTTGCAGACCGGGCATACGCCCTGCCGATCCATCAGATCCAGCACTTTATTGACCTCGTCCATGCTCGCCTGTGCTGTGTGGCCATCGCCGTAATCGCGGGAGAACATGTTGAAGTGACACGGAACGATGCCTTTCAGAATAAACATCGGTGTCATCAGGTGATGTGCCAGTGCGAACTGGTCGTCCGCCTCATTTTTGCAGTCTGTGCTGACAATCATACGCACGCGTTTGTTGTCCGGCACGGAAAATGTGTAATTCATTTTTTTCATAGTAAATCCTTTCTGCTGTAAAAGCCAAAAACATACAAAGCAATCCGCCCGAAGACCGCACAGCTTTACGGTTTCCGGGCGGATTTGCCTTAGATCTAATTATACCTAATGTTGATCTTTCGTTAGTTTGCTTCTTTTGCTGCTGCAATCGTATCAAGGTTAGACTGCGGAGTTTCTGTAGCTCCTCCGTTTTCATCCAGCCATTTATCCAGCTGCTCCTGTTTTGCATCCATAACAGTCTGCAGTCCGGCTGCATACAGCGCATCATTCAGTTTCTGGAGTGTTTCTTCTACACCAGCAACTCCGACAGAGCCTGTCTCAAGTGCTGGACGATACGTATTCAGTGCATTCTGCAGAGCTGTGATCTGTGTAGAGTATTCAGAAGAATCCCACATAAATCCGTATGCCGGTGAATACTGTGCCCAGTCGTTATGGTGCTGCAGTTTATCCCAGTAATTTGCATCCTTGGAACCATCATTCCATACGTATGTGTTAAACTGATTGCCCATAAACCATCCTGTATTCTGATGATATTTAAAGTTAGAAGCATCTTCACCATCTACATAATAAGCAGTACCATCATCCAAAACTTTATAGTTTACATCCTGAATACCATTCTGCCACAGATTCATAACCTCCGGATCTGTATACAGCGCGGAGATAAACTTAAAGGCCATTTCCGGATCCGCACTGTTGGTTGCGATGCCAGTATCATAAAAACTTACGTTTGTAGTTGAATATCCACCTTCTACATCCTGTCCAAAATACATTGCATAGCAGTCTGTTCCTGTAGATGCCTTTGCCTCAACAAGATAGCCCGGCTTAATTGCTGACATATAAGAGAACGTATTTCCAGCCTTCATCATAACTGCAGCTCCCTGTGTATCCGTCAACGCATCCGGATAAATGTATCCTGCATCAAACCATTCCGCCAGCTGGGTTACTGCTTCTTTGTAAGTATCGGTTTCAAACTCGTTCACTACGGTTGTGGAGTCATGATCAGCCTCCCAATCCAGAACACCGAACTGATCCGCTAACTCGTCGAAAAATGCAAGACGTCTCATCGGGCTTGCACTTCCCTGCAGATACAGAGGTGTCATTTCCGGATGTGCTTCTTTTACTTTCTTGAAAATTTCAGTTGCAACAGACCAGTCATACACTTTTCCGGTGTATTCATCCTGATTCAGCTCCAGTCCGTATTCCTCTGCGATACCAAGTTCATCACAGATATCTGCTCTCATAGTCAGACCACCAAGTTCAACCGATTCCTTCTGTGCCGGAAAACCGAACAGAATACCATTCATGGAACCTACCGTTGCATTTGCTTCACCAAGCACATCTTTAATAGCCTGTCCCTCCGGAGTATCCATATACTGGTTCATATCGACAATACCATTCATTGCAATCCAACTGGAAGCATTGCTGTAATAAATTGGCATAACATCCAGCTCATCACCACCGGAAATCATCAGCTGAATCGTCTGCTGATATTCTGCATACTGCAATGGAAGAAATTCCACTTCAATATGATATTTCGGAATCATGTATTCATTCAATGCATCCTGCACTGCGGTACGTGCTGCGTCATCCTGCTCGTAGAACTCGACGAAGGCAAACACGAGATGATAAGGATTTTCTTCCGTGTACTCACCAAGCTCTGTTTTTGTTACGGAAGCATCTACCTCGCCAGATGCCGATGCTGTTGATGTTGTTCCAGAAGAGCTCTTGGATGAGCCGGAAGTGTCTCCACTGTTTCCGCAGCCGACAAGCAGGCCGCCCACCATTGTCGCTGCCAGAAAAGCAGCAAGCATTTTTCTTTTCATATGAAAATTCCTCCTTAAAATAAGTTTATCACGAAGCAGCCCTTTTCGCTGCTAATGATTCATTCCATCTGTATCAGCCTTTGATTGCGCCAAGAGCGATACCTTTTGCATAATATTTCTGGAAAGACGGGAAAATCAGCATAATCGGCAGAATTGCTACGAATGCAATTGCCATCTGGATTCCCGTTGCCGGAATGGTCGATGCAGCTGCTGTCACATTCGAGTTGGAGCTCTGTGTCAGGAACTGAATATTCTGTACCATCTGGTTCAGAAGGTTCTGTACGTTGTACAGACCTGTATTCTTAACGATATAGTACAGACCATTGGTCCAGTCATTCCAGTAAGCAAGGCCTGCAAAGGTGCCCATTGTTACCAAGATCGGTTTTCCAAGCGGAAGTACGATTTTCCAGAAGATGGTAAACTGGCTTGCACCGTCAATCTCTGCCGCCTCGTATAATCCATCCGGAATGCTTGTGGTAAAATAAGTTCGAATCATCATAACATTCCATGCAGAAAGCAGGAAGTTTGGAAGCAGCTGTGCAAAAATCGTATCTTTGATATGGAAGGTACCTGTCCACATAATGTAAGATGGAACGATACCGCCGTTGAACAGCATGGTAAAGAACACGAAGAACATCATCACATTTCTGCCCGGAAGATTTTTTACTGACAAAGGATAGGCCATCAGAGCAGACAGAAGGACATTCAACAGAGTTCCGACTACCGTGACACCAATACTTACTCCATAGGCCTTCAAAATCTGACCTCCGGATTTGATGATGTAGGAATAGGACGCGAGGGAGAACTTCTTCGGAAAGAAGGAGTATCCATTCGCTACCAGTGTGTTTTCATCTGTAATAGAAGACATAAATAACAGAATAAACGGTAAGATAATGGCAAGCGTCCAGATAATCATGACAGCGTTTGCTAAAATCTGATATTTGGAAAATGGTTTTTCTTTCATACGTGATCTCCTTAGAACATTGCGTTTTCTTTGCTGACTTTACGTACGATTCCGTTTGCGGTAAGGACAATGATAAATCCGATGATGGACTGATAGAAGCCGGCTGCTGCAGACATTCCGACATTTCCGGATTTCATCAGGCCGCGGTATACGTAGGTATCAATAACATTGGTTGCCGAGTACAGAAGTCCTGAATCACGTGGTACCTGATAGAACAGACCGAAATCGGAATAGAAGATACGGCCGACACTCATCAATGTCAGGGTGATTACGGTTGGTTTCAGGAATGGAAGCGTAATGTTTTTGTATCTGCTGCCATTTGGTTGCGCCATCCAGAGAAGCTGCCTCATACAGAGACGGATCAATGCCATTGATGGTAGATATGTATATCAGACATCCATATCCTACACCCTTCCTAGGTATTTACAAAAATTCAGAATGAACGGCCAGTATTTCGGTTCTGCATACCAGTTCACAGCATCTTTTCCAAGTGCACTTAAAATCGAATTGTTTACAATACCTGTACTCTGACTTAAAAATGCATATACAATGTAGCCAAGAATAACAGCCGACATCAGATATGGAAACAAGATTGCACTCTGATAAATTTTCTTTAATTTTTTATTAAACGTATCGCAGATAAAGATTGCAAAAATAATTCCGACTACCGTGTTCAGAACAATAAACGCCAGATTGTAAAGTAACGTATTTCTTGTAATAGTCCATGCATCCGATGATGCAAACAGAAATTCAAAGTTCGCCAGTCCGCAGAACGGGCTCTTCCAGATTCCCAAACGGGCATTGTACTTCTTAAATGCTACGATAATGCCTGCCATCGGAATATAATTGTTAATGAGCAGATAGATCGCGCCTGGAAGGAACATCAGATACAGCGGAAGGTATCGTTTGAATTTTGCTGCTTTGCTGTGGCTGCTCCCGGATGATGCATGGGCTTTTTTTAAAGATGCCATGTTTTTCCTCCTCGTTTCCTCTTTGTTTTCTCGTTTTTTTGTCGTTGCAAGTATGTTCGAACAAAATTGCTTTGACTATCAACTGTTGTTATTATATAATTTTAATAAACTTTTTAGCAATTCACATTGCTTAGGTTTTATTGCACTTTTCTTAGAATCTATGTGCAAATTATATATAATTACGGAGGCATCCTTCTTGAATTCATCAAAACATCGTACTTTTTCACTAAACTTCAATTTTTTTGACCACACTATGCACAAACACAAAATATATTCCCTAAAGAAAAAAGCATTTTGGTATTGGATGCGTATTTTAATAATGTTCAGTATTTTATTGCTGTTTTTAATTTTTTATATTTCCAAACAGCTTCAGCATGAAACCTACCAGGGAATTCATCAGACAATGGATCTTTATGTCCAGCAGTTAAATAAGAGTATGGAAACTGCTGAAAACTGTCTCTGGGAATTCGCTAATAACAATACTGATGTTGTCGATACGATCACTTCCAAAAACAACCCAAACGCAGTGATTTCCCAGATTAAAGCCTCCAGGCTTTTGGATAATACTTTAAGTTACATGACAGACATTGACGGTATGTTTGTTTATGGAAAAGCAAACGACCATTTTGTCTGCCGCTATAAAAATGGGGGCTCCAATGACTGTAGTTCCTACATGAAAAAGCTTTTACGTCAGTCGGGAGAGGACGCCTCCGCTCTCAACTTCAAGAGTTGGTATTATATAGAGCTGGAACGCCATACCTATCTGATCCGAATTATCAATGATCTCCATGGCTATCTTGGTGCCTGGATCCGTCTGGATGAACTGAATGCTCCATTTGATGATTCAAATACCATTTTTCTGTTTGCTGATGAAAATGGTATTCCATACGACAACGAAAGCTGGTCCGATTTTAAACTGTCTACCGACTTTTCTACCCAGAAACCTCATCGGATCCGCGGAAAGGACGGTATACAATATTTACAGGTCGCTGAAAAGCTTCCTTCTTCTACCTGCTCCTTAAATGCACTCATCCCCTCCGAAGAAGTCAACACTCCTATTTACAATATGCTCAAGCTTCTGCTCGGGGGTGCTCTGCTGATTTTCGTGGTTTCTCTTTTATGGACCGTTTCCTATGAACACCTGATTTCAAAGCCTCTTGATCTGATCCGGAAAATGGCATCACAGGTCAAAGAGGAACAACAGGTGCCGCACCCGGATCTTTCCAATGAGCGGTGTGAGGAGGTTCTGGAAATCGGTGAAACACTGAATAAGCTGATGAATCGAATTGAGAAGTTAAAATCAATGTTTATGAGGATAAATTAAATCTAGAAGGCACGTGGAGATTCAGTATCTAG
>ENA-OQJY01000107-OQJY01000107.1-human-gut-metagenome-genome-assembly--contig:-NODE-107-length-11832-cov-4.110978_pt1 | contig 11832 bp, 10 predicted proteins | sample MGYA00242643_ERZ504788 | MGnify/ENA primary metagenome ERZ504788 (study PRJEB26092, sample SAMD00036361) | human gut metagenome | host: Homo sapiens | study: EMG produced TPA metagenomics assembly of...
GGTGACACCTATTATTTTGTTCTATTCATCCATATTAATGCACGAATTATGTTATGCCACCAGCAAGAATCCTACTAGGGACTTTGTCTATGGCGGAGTTATTGTCAGCAATTGTGATCTGCACATCGATACCTACAAGCCGGCAGATATGCCAACAGCTTACGGTGCCAATAATCACGGAAGTATTGTGCAGATCGGAGAGGACTGGTACATTTTTTATCACAGGCATACCAATAATACCTGGTACAGCAGACAGGGATGTGCTGAAAAGCTGCAGATTATGCCGGACGGCAGTATTCCACAGGTAAAAATTACCTCCTGCGGTTTAAATGGAGGTCCGCTTGAGGGTAAAGGAGAATACCCCGCTTATCTTGCATGTAATCTGTTTACCGATACCCCATCAGTTTATGTGGGCGAAGGGAATTTTCCACGAGTAATGCAGGACGGCAGGGATGGAGACGAAGAAGTTGGATATATTGCCAATATTACAGATTCAACTACCATCGGCTTCAAATATTTTGACTGCCATGATATTCGTGAAATCAGTATTTGGATCCGGGGCTATGCAGATGGCACTTTTGAAGTAAAGACAGCATGGGATGGAGAGGTACTGGCAACATTAGAGGTTCAATATACCAATGTCTGGGAAAAGTATACCGCACCGGTTACGATTCCGGATGGAATACAGGCGCTTTACCTGACCTATCGCGGTAACGGAAATGCTGCATTAAGATCATTTGAGTTATCATAATCTATGTTATTGCATATACAGGCAGTGTTCAAAACTCTTGGAATGTAAAAAAGGAGACTACAATGAGCAAGTTAAAGATTAAAACAAAGGAAAGACGATTTGAGACAGCCAGGGATTTATACGGAATCTTTTTTGAAGACATTAACCGTGCCGGAGACGGAGGACTTTATCCGGAAATGCTTCGAAACAGAAGCTTCGAAGATTCCGTTTTACCGGAGGGTTATATACAGCAGGAGGATGGCATCCATGTAAAAACCGTATCCGGATGGCTGGATGAGTTTTGCAACGGAGAAGGCTTATGCCGCTGGGTAAAGGGCAACAATATTCCGGAGACAGAAATACCGGCATGGTATACACACAATGCAAAGATGGAACTGGAACTGACGGATACCCTGAATGAACACCGGGACGCAGCTCTGCGTATACAGTTTGAAAAGGACGGATCTCTGACTAATACCGGTTACTGCGGTATATCCGTAAAGGCTGGAGAAAGTTACTCTTTGTATTTATTTGCAAAAGCAAAGGAAGAAATAGGACTGGACGTAGCGATCGAATACCAGGGAAAAGTACTGACTGGAAACAGTCTGGTGGTTTCCGGTCAGGAGTATACAAGATATGACATGAAGCTGACAGCAGCTGAGGATTGTCACGAGGCACAGCTTACTATTTCCTGCAAAGAAGGCGGAGAGATTCTGCTGGGATTTATTTCACTAATGCCTGACAATACCTACATGGGGCATGGACTCAGAACAGATCTTGTAGAAAAGCTTAAGGGAATGAGTCCAAAGTTTATGCGTTTTCCCGGAGGCTGTATTGTGGAAGGAACGACACCGTCCACAGCGATGAGATTTCGGGATACGGTAGGTCCGGTATGGGAAAGACCCAGTAAGCTGTTTGTATGGCATTACAGAAGTACATTAGGACTTGGCTTTCATGAATATCTGCAGCTTTGCGAGGATCTGGGGATGGAGCCCCTGTATGTATGTAACTGCGGAATGACCTGTCAGGGAAGAAAGAGTGTCCTTCTGGAAGGAGAGGCTCTTGATGAAATGGTACAGGATACACTGGATGCCATTGAATATGCTATCGGCTCTAAGGAAAGCAAATGGGGAAGGCTTCGTGCTTCTATGGGGCATCCGGAACCCTTTAAAATGACCTATCTGGAAATTGGTAATGAAAACTGGGGTCCGGATTATGAAAAGCGATACAACATGATTTATAAGAAGGTAAAGGAACTGTATCCCCAGATTAAAACCATAGCCAATGAGCATGTAGAGAAAAATGGTTGTCCTGCCGAGTGCGTGGATGAACATTTTTACAATACAACAGAGTTCTTTGCAGAACATGTAAATTATTATGATGACTACGATCGTAAGGGACCAAAAATCTTTGTAGGAGAGGTGGCTGTAAACGAAGGCAACTATATGGGACAGTTGTATGCGGCTTTGGGAGAAGCGGCTTTCCTTATGGGTATTGAGAAAAATCAGGATATCGTAACATTGGCCTCTTATGCTCCATTATTTGAAAATGTAAATTACAGAGCGTGGTATCCTAATCTGATTCGTTTCAATAATCATCAGAGCTTTGGAATTCCTACTTATTATGTCTGGAAAATGTTCGGTCAAAATCGCGGAGAATATGTGGTGCGATCCGAAGATGAGGGAGGACGTGTTTATCGTCCGAGAACCGGAATGGCATCTTTAAAATCCAATAAGGAACTTCGCTTCAGAAATCCCATTTGGAATGGAGAAGAAGCAAAGATTACTCATGAATTAATGGGACATGTGCAGGATACAGAGGATGGCTGCCTGCTTCAGCTTCCGGATGAGGAGCAGAAAAAGGAATTTCACAGTATTCTGGAATGGGCTGATGAGACCAAGAGCTTTGTGGTATTTGGAGAAGAAGACCAGACTTATGGAAGATTTGAGACCGATATTTTTGTTGAGGAAAATGCTTACTTCGAGTTGGGTATATTCAGTGCCAGGGTGGTTCGTTCCTATTATGATGAGCAGCTCGTGATTACGGCCGGAGTGGAAAAAGAATGGAATGCAGCTTTGGTGCGTCCGTTCCTTTGGAAGGTTAATGGAGGACAATGTTCACTGGAAGAGTTTGGCTTTATGCATGACAACAAGCTGACTGAGGACTTTGCTATTTCAGTAAAACCGGGAGAATATCACCGCTTTGGATATGAAACGGACGGAAAACAGATTCGCCTGTATGTTGATGGTGAGCTTCAGAAGGAAATTTCGATTCCCTACGGACCTGCTTTTGTTTCGGTAGTAACTGACACCAAGGACGAAATCATTATTAAGGCGGTTAATTTTGCAGGAGATGTGGATCCGGTTTCCATTACACTGGACTGTCAGGTACAGAGCGACTATACCGTAACACTTCTTAGCGGTGAAAAAGGGGATGAAAACAGCTTTGAAGAGCCGGAGAAGGTGAAGAATATTACCGTGAATATGCATGGCGCTTCCTCAGAGTTCGTATACGAGGCACCGCCATATTCTGTCAGTGTTTTGCGATTGAAGAAGTGCGAAGCGTTTTAGAGGTTAACGCTGAACAGAAGATAAGAGCATGATCACTATCGGTGTCAATATGACCGATACGACAAAAAACTGGAGAATCCGTCATGGAGCTTTTGACAGAGATACTTTGATTGCGATTCCTGTAATATTGGCAACAATGTTAAAGAACAAAGGTTATGAAGTGGACTTTTCATTGCCGTGGGGATTACCGCATAGCGGAGATTATGATCTGGAAGAATTGTTTGCATGGATCGATAAGCTTGCCAAATAATGGAACAGCCGAATTACGTGTTACAGTTTAAAGAAGGCAGCTATGTGCCAAAGCATGAATCAATATTAAGAAATAATTTTCTCGGCATATGTTATGTTGGGAGAAGAGTTCAACCTTTTGCTTCGATGTACCTTTATGTGTATTAATAAGCATGGAGAGAGATATAGTTTCTCACTTCTGCATAGTTCCGTAATGAGTGCTGCTTGACAGTCTCCTTCAAGTTCGCTATAATGATAAACGCAAAATTTTAGTGGACTTTTCCGGATTCGGTCATCTTTTTGCCACACAGCTATCTTGTGATAGTTGTGTGGCTTTTTTGTTGCTTGTATCTCGGAAGTATTAGCAGAATGGAGGACTATAATGTTCGGACAATTTGTGGAGAAGAGGGAAAGCATGCAGACAAATAACAAAATGGCGGTTGCGCCAGTTGGAAAACTCATCTGGCAAATGTCGATACCGCCGCTGATTTCTATGTTTCTGCAATATTCCTATAATCTGATAGACAGCGCGTTTGTAGCGCGGCTGAGTGAAAATGCTTTGACGGCGGTTTCCCTGTCGTTTCCCATTACAACTTTGATGAATGCGACATCTATCTGGATCGGCGTTGGCGTGAATGTACTGATTGCAGGGTATCTTGGACAGGGAAAGCAGAATGAGGCAAATACTACCGTCACACATGGATTGTTACTGGCCTTTGGAATTGGTGCTTTGCTCAATCTTCTGTCATTACTGATTATGAAACCCTACTTTAGGGCATTCACCAATAACGAAGAAATTTATCAGTTGAGTCTTGCCTATATGAGCGTATGTTCGTTCATGCAAATTCCCAATATGGTGCATATCGCCATCCAGAAGATGATACAGGCCACCGGGAATATGGTTGCTCCCATGTGTTTTCAGATTGCGGGAGTGATTGTAATTTTGTATTCGATCCCATCTTGATTTTTGGTATTGGTGTTTTTCCGGATATGGGCATCCGCGGCGCTGCAGTGGCTACGGTTGCGGGCTATTCATTATCCATGATTTTGGCATTTGCTTTGCTGCTGGGCAAAAAGCAGAAAGTGCAGGTAAAAATCAAGGGCTTTCATTTGCAAAAGCAGATGATTCGCCGTATTTTTGCCTTTGGCCTGCCATCTTTTATTATGAACGCCCTCAGTTCGTTTATGGTGACATTCGTCAATCTGTTTCTGGTGGCGTATTCCGATACGGCGATTGCATTCTTCGGTGCGATTTTAAGGTGCAGCAGCTGGTCGTTATGACAGTAAACGGCTTGATTCAGGGCTGTTTGCCTATTATGCGGTTTAACTACGGTGCGGGAAACAGAGATAGGCTGCACTCCGCTTTCCGATACGGAACCGCTTTGGTCTCCGGTATGATGATACTGGGAACATTGACCGTCAACTTCTTTCCGGCGCAGCTTTTGGAATTATTTACAGCGTCAAAAGCCATGCGCTCCTTTGGCATATCCGCCATGCGAATTATGGCGGCAAGCTATCTGTTTTGCGGTCTCTCTACCATGATTTCCACCTATTTTCAGGCGACAGAAAAAGTAGGTTCCAGCATTGCGATTCAATTATGCAGACAACAGCTTTTCCTTGTTCCGGCCTTATGGTGTCTGGACAAATTATTCCAACTGAACGGAATCTGGTTTGCATTTCCTGTTGCGGAAACCGCCACTATGCTCATTGCTCTCATAATAATGGCATGGTATCGCCACAAAAATATCTTATAACATGTTCCAAGGAGGAGAAATGATGAACGATACTTTTATGAAAGAAAAACCGGTATTGCCGCTGATTTTATCCATGGCCATGCCTATGGTTTTATCAATGCTGGTTAATTCTCTATACAACATTATCGACAGCTTTTTCGTCGCGCAGATCAGCGAGGAAGCTATGACGGCATTATCACTGGTTTACCCGGTTCAAAATTTTATCAATGCTGTTGGAATTGGATTTGGCGTTGGAATCAACGCAGTGATCGCCTTCTATCTAGGCGCTGGAGATACAAAAAAGCAGATCAAGCTGCCACGCAGGGACTTGTGCTTGCCATGATTCACGGCGTTGTTTTGACAGTCTGCGGTATTACAATGATGCCGGCTTTTTTAGGAATGTTCACTTCATCCAAGACAGTGATTGAACTTGGCGTCCACTATTCTGTTATTGCGTTCTCTTTTACATTGATTATAGTTGTTGGTGTTACATTCGAGAAAATATTCCAAGCTGTAGGAAACATGAAAACAACTATGATCAGCCTGATGTGTGGGTGTATAATAAACATTGTCTTAGACCCCGTTCTGATTTTTTGGCTATGGTCCATTCCCTAAAATGGGAATCGAAGGCGCCGCGCTGGCAACCGGCATCGGGCAGACCTTGACGCTTGCGATTTATCTGGTCGTTTATTTTGTGCGGCCAATTCGCGTGCATATCTGCAGGCAGTACATTTTGCTCAGCAAAAAGATGGTAATAAAGCTATACTCCATCGGCATTCCCGCAACCTTGAATCTTGCGCTCCCATCTCTTTTGATTTCGGCGCTCAATGCTATTTTGGCGGCATATTCCGAGGTGTATATTCTGGTTTTGGGAATATATTACAAATTGCAGACATTCATCTATCTTCCGGCTAATGGCATTGTTCAGGGGATGCGCCCCTTGATCGGCTATAACTACGGTGCGGGGGAGAACAAAAGAGTCAGCCAGATTTATAAAATCGTCTTGTGCATGAGCGGTATCATTATGGTGCTTGGAACAGTGATATGTCTGCTAATCCCCGGCCAGCTTATGGGGCTGTTTACCCACACAGAAGCGACAATCCAGACCGGGAAAACAGCCCTGCGTATCATCGGCGCCGGTTTTATTGTCTCGGCGGTTTCCGTTACATCTTCCGGCGCATTGGAGGGACTTGGAAAAGGCATTCCTTCATTACTGATTTCACTTTGCCGGTATGTTGTGGTTATCATCCCAACTGCGTTTTTTCTCAGCAGGCTTTTCGGAGCAGTTGGCGTCTGGAATGCGTTTTGGATCACGGAAGCGATTACAGCAATCATTTCTATTTGTGTTTACTACAAGGCAATAGCACAAAGCCAGCTGAGCCAGCCAACAGTAAAATGAACGTTGCTTTCACCCCCCTGGTGAAAATATCGTTTTTTGATACTGTAATAAAAAGAAAATGTAACTATTGAATATGGGCATGAAAATAATATATTTATGCCGCAATTGAAATAATAAAATAAGATAGTATAATAGAACAAAAAGGAAGGACAAAATGATTTTTGAAAGCCTGGAGGTGTTAAAATGGTAAAAATTATATCAGACAGTACATGTGATCTGTCACAGGAAGTTTTAAAGAAATACGATATCGATATTATTCCGCTTCATATTGTAAAAGGAGATGAAGAACTGGAGGATGGACCGCAGATAGACATTCACGCATTGTATGAGTGGGCTGATAAAAATAAGACTACACCAAAGACTTCAGCTCCATCTATAGAAACAGCAATGAATGTAATGCGGCCATATATTGATGAAGGCAGGGAAATCATATGCTTTTCCATATCAAGTGAGATGTCGACATCAATCAACGTGATCAGAATGGCGGCAGAAGAACTTGATGCAGAAGATAAAGTTACGGTGATAGATTCAAGAAATCTGTCCACAGGAATAGGCCTGCTTGTTGTTGAGGCGGCAGTTATGGCAGCGGATGGTAAATCCCGTGAGGAGATAAAAGCCGGAATTGATGAATTGATCCCGAAGGTAAGAGCAAGCTTTGTTGTAGATACACTTGTGTACCTTTACAGAGGTGGCAGATGCAATGCTGTTTCTGCGCTTATCGGAGGAGCATTGGCGCTTCATCCCATGATTGTTGTAAAGGATGGTAAAATGGATGCAAGCAGGAAATATAGAGGTAAGATCGGTAAAGTCATAAAGAATTATGCAAAAGATCTGGAAGAGGACCTGAAAAACGCAATACCGGATCGGGTATTTATTACACATTCGGAATGTGATGCTAAGACAGTTGAAGAGGTAAGAGATTACATAGCCTCTCTTGGCATTTTTAAGGAAATTATAGAGACAAGAGCAGGTGGTGTGATTTCATCACATTGTGGGCCTGGCACACTCGGAGTGTTATTTATTGCAAAATAATGGAGTTTCATATGGTAAGTACTTTGAAGCTGCTCGGAAAATATAAACATTTTATAAAATATTAGCACTCACTATTGACGAGTGCTAATAATAGGTGTATAACATAGTCAAGAACAAAGGAAAGGAACAAAAAGCAAAGGCTTTGAGTTCTTGAAACATCCCGGTTCCAAAGAAACAGGTTGACACAGATTTTATAGATTAAGAAGGAGAGATGACTTATGTTGATGCCTAGTATTTTTGGAGAAAACTTATTTAACGATGATTGGATGGATTTTTCATTTCCTGATGTTGACAAGGTGCTTTATGGTAAACACGCAAAGAACGTTATGAAGACTGATGTCAAGGAAACAGACAATAGCTACGAAGTAGATATAGATCTTCCGGGATTTAAGAAGGATGAGATTGAGGCTAAGCTAGAGAATGGTTACTTAACTATCAGCGCAGCCAAAGGACTTGACAAGGAAGAAAAGGAAGAAAAGGATGGCAAGTATATCCGCAAGGAGCGTTATTCTGGTGCTATGAGCAGGTCTTTCTATGTAGGTGATGAGCTGAAGCAGGAAGATATCAAGGCAAAGTATGAGGACGGTATTCTTAAACTTTCAGTTCCGAAGAAGGAGCAAAAGAAAGTTGAGACCACAAAGCATATTGCTATTGAAGGATAAACTTAATTTAAATCATGTTATGAGAAGTCGCACAGGCCTATGGCCTGGGCGGCTTTTTAAATTAAAATACAAAGGAGCAGTATGATGTTTGCATTAGAGGGAAAGCATAAGAAATGGAAAAATGTCGATAAAGAATGCTATATTGTAATTTGCCTTTCAATCGGATATACTATAGCTTAATTATAGCGGAATGAGGGAAAAATAATGTCAAAAGATGAATATCTAATTACAGATGCCCCGTTAAAGGCACTGACAGTTTTTGCAATGCCTATGATTTTGGGCAGCTTTTTTCAACAAGTATATAATATGGCTGATTCAATCATTGTTGGTCAGTTTGTAGGCTCCTCTGCACTTGCGGCAGTTGGAGCCTGTGCTGCGCTTACGAATGTGTTCATTTGTATAGCACTGGGAGCCGGTGTAGGAGCCGGTGTACTTGTGAGTCGCTATTTCGGCGCCAGGGATTACGGCAAAATGAAAACAATAGTATCAACATCACTGATTAGTTTTCTGGTTTTAAGCGTACTTCTGGGTTTCTTTGGCTTTTTCTTTTCACATTCAATGATGAGCTTGCTACAGACACCTGCAGATATACTGGATGAGGCAGTGCTGTATCTTAGGGTTTATTTTGTGGGATTTCCATTTTTGTTTATGTACAACATACTTTCAACGATGTTTACATCGATTGGCGAGTCAAGGATTCCGTTGGGACTTTTGATATTTTCCTCTGTGTTAAATATATTTATGGATCTTTGGATGGTGGCAGGCCTTGACCTGGGAGTGTTCGGTGCAGCACTTGCAACTCTCATAGCTCAGGGAATATCTGCAGTGTTTTCACTTTTGATTTTCTTTAGCAGGATGCGCCGGTATAAAAGTCGCTTTGAATGGTTTGACAGGCATGAGCTTCATTCCATGCTTCGGATTGCTGTGCCTTCGGTTCTCCAGCAGTCTACGGTGTCAATTGGCATGATGATCGTACAGGCAGTTGTGAATCCGTTCGGTACACAGGCGCTTGCAGGATATTCGGCAACGATGAGGGTAGAGAATGTATTTTCACTGATATTTGTATCCATTGGAAATGCAGTTTCTCCGTTTGTTTCCCAGAATCTTGGAGCAAAGAAGACAGAACGTATCAAAAAAAGGCTATCACGCTGCGCTGGTGTTAGACCTGTGTTTTGCAGTGCTTGCTTTTATAGTAATTGAAACACTGCATACTCAGATTTCCTCATTATTCCTGGGCAAAGACGGAACGGCCCTGGCATATCAGGTATCAGGGGATTATATGAGATGGCTTGGCTTCTTTTTCATTTTTATGGGTATAAAGATGGCCACCGATGGTGTGCTTCGTGGACTTGGCATCATGCGTCCGTTTCTCGCTGCAAATATGGTAAACCTGGCAATTCGCCTCTCGGTTGCCCTAATCTGCGCGCCGCGTTTCGGTATTGCATTTGTCTGGCTTGCTGTACCGGCCGGCTGGCTTGCCAATTTCCTGATTTCCTATGTGGCTCTCAGAAAATCCTGGCCGGCGGAATAGAAGGTACTGCTTAAAACTTAATTTTTTATGTTGCAAAGTGGACATTTCCATAATAGAATAAAGATAGAAAAGAACGCAAATTACATTGAGTAATAGGCAAAAGAACTGCCATACTAATAAAGGGAGGTGTTTATATGGCAACTTCTAGTATCACGAAAAATTTTATTATATCAGGTCAGAAACAGGTGGAGATGTTTGCCGATGCGATTGAAGCATCTGCCAACGATAGAACACCTCGTGTACCAATCAATGTTACCTATTTGCAGGGAGCAGATGATATTATAAAATTTATGGAGAAAAGGAAGAAAACGGATGGAATCAGCAAATAATTTTATTGTGCTGAACATTCGTGAGTATTTAGCAAATGAGGACAAAAGGCTCGGAGAGGATAAATTAGTACAGCTCCTTTCCGAGTTTTCATGTCCGTTGAATCCGGATGTTGAGCGGTTTTTAAAGAAGCAGGCAATTGATTTTGCAAAGAAGCATCAGGCAGTTACATATTTAGTATTGTCATTAGAGGATGCAGAACTGTTAGGATATTTTTCCATTACAATTAAGCCGCTTGTTGTAAAGGCGGAGCCTTTTAGTAATACAGCCAAAAGGAAACTTGCCAGGTTTAGCGAAATAGATAAGAATGAGCAGACTTATAATTTAGCAGCGTACCTGATTGCCCAGCTTGGAAAGAATTTTAATGATAAGGTAAAAGGAAGAATAACCGGACAAGAGTTGCTAGAAGCCGCAATTAGACAAACACAAATTTTACAGTATCAGGTTGGTGGTATGGTAGCGTTTGTGGAAGCAGAGAATAAGGAAAAATTACTAGCCTTCTATGAAAACTATGGTTTTAAACGGTTCGATACAAGACAGACAGTATTAGGCGATGCAGAATCGCATGAGCTTGTGCAACTTTTGAAATTGATTTAAAATAATTGTTCAGTAATGATTTATCCATTGTTGATTATCAGAATAAAAGGTCTTCTATGATTTAATATTGAATCATAGAAGACCTTTATATTGTATAATTTGCAAAGCTTTACAGGCTCTATAATTCAAGCTTCAGATAAATCTCATCCCTCTCATCCTGCTCAATTCCCAGATAATGCTGGGTAATCTCATATGATGAGTGATTATAGACATCCATGAGCAGAGCGGGAGGTGTGCCATTTTTCCAGGCGTGATAGCCAAACGTCTTTCTAAGCGAATGACAGCTGATGTGCTCATCCTGCACTGTTTTGCCGGCGGCGGTCTTTACAATACGATATGCCTGAGTCCTGCTTATAGGCTGGTATCTGCAGGTATTCTTGGTAAAAATAAATTCATGGTCATTTGGATTACGTTCATTGAAATAATCTTTCAGAGCATCGGTGGCATTGTAGTTTAGAGTGACATAGTTATTCTTGCCGGTCTTTTGCTCGTTGATAAGAAAATGAGTGCGAAATTCATGATGTTTGAAATTGTAAACGTTGTCCCACTTTAATCTAAGCAGGTCACTAATTCTTAGTGCTGTGTTTAATCCCATCACAATTAAACAGTAATTGCGGCTGTTTGGACGGATGTCCTTATAGTACATCCTGAAAGCCGTGAGTTCGTCCTTGTTTCGGATTGGCTGTGTAGTTCCCATTGAATACTCCTTTATAGTAGAAAATGTTATCCGGCACGTACAATATGACAGACTTTCACCCTCAGAATATCCAAAAATCCACAACACAATAATGGTAAGTTACAAAATAAGAAAAATGCAACTATTTTGTAGTAAATGTTGCATTTTTTTGCTTTACACCTACTATATCGGACGCCATTTTCAGAACTTAACCCCTGAAAAATAATTTTTTCAATAATTTTCTTTTCATTTTTCTATCATTTTTTTGTTAGTCTTACCGGATTTAATCATATCTGTATCAAAGATAAAGTAATTCTTGATGAAATATGACTAAATTGGCGTAAACA
>ENA-OQJY01000110-OQJY01000110.1-human-gut-metagenome-genome-assembly--contig:-NODE-110-length-11716-cov-2.760635_pt1 | contig 11716 bp, 10 predicted proteins | sample MGYA00242643_ERZ504788 | MGnify/ENA primary metagenome ERZ504788 (study PRJEB26092, sample SAMD00036361) | human gut metagenome | host: Homo sapiens | study: EMG produced TPA metagenomics assembly of...
ACACGTCCACAACCACATCATCTTTTGTCGCCGTGGACATGGTGAACCAACGAAAGTATGTTTCCAACCGGCAGAGCTATTCCTACATCCGGCGCACCAGTGACCGGCTGTGCAAGGAACATAACCTATCCGTGGTAATGCCCGGTCAAGACCGGGGCAAGAGCTATGCCGAGTGGGACGCGCACCGAAAAGGCACGAGCTGGAAGGCGAAGCTGAAAGCTGCCATAGATACCACCATCCCGCAGGCCAAGGATTTTGATGATTTTCTGCGGCTCCTGCAGGAGCAAAGCTATGAGGTCAAGAGGGGCAAGTATGTGTCGTTCCGTGCGCCCGGACAGGAACGGTTCACCCGCTGCAAAACGCTGGGCGAAGCCTACACCGAGGAAGCTATCATCGAGCGCATCAAAGGGCGGTTTGCGGAGCGGAAGCCCAAAGAAAACCGCAAAATTTCGCTGCGGATTGATTTGGAGAACAGCATCAAGGCCCAGCAGTCCGCAGGGTATGAGAAGTGGGCAAAACTCCACAATTTGAAACAGGCTGCCCGGACGCTGAACTTCCTGACAGAGCATGAAATCGAAAGCTACCCGGATTTGGAAAGCCGGGTGGCCGAGATCACCGCCGCCAGCACCGAAGCTGCCGCCGCATTGAAAGCAGCAGAGCGCCGACTTGCAGAAATGGCCGTGCTGATAAAGGATGTTACCACCTGTAAGGAACTGCACCCACTGTTGCAGGAGTATCAGCGGGCTGCTGACAAAAAGCAGTTCCGACGTAAACATGAAGGAACCTTGATTCTCTATGAAGCAGCGGCGAAAGCTCTAAAAGAGCAGGGCTTTCAAAAGCTACCCGACCTCTACGCCCTGAAAAACGAGTATAAGCAACTGGCCGAGCAGAAAGACCAGATGCAGCGGCAGTACAATGATGCCAAACGCCAGATGCAGGAGTATGGCATCATAAAGCAGAATGTGGACGGCATTCTGCGGACAGCACCGGGAAAGGAGCAGATGCAGGAACGGTAAATCTGCACAAAATATTGTTCGGATTTTTGAACCTCAAACGCTTAGACCGGGTGGCGTTTCCACCCGAAATCATGTAAAATAGACTTAGACAACGAAAGCGAGGAACCCTCTATGGCAGAAGTGAACGATAACGGCTCTATCCAGCTTTTTGAAGATCAGAAAATCCGTACTGCATGGGATGCAGAAAAGGAAGAATGGTATTTTTCGATTATTGATGTTATTTCTGTTTTAACTGGAACAGCCAATCCACGGCGTTATTGGAGCGACCTTAAGCGTAAGCTGAAAGCTGAGGGGGCAAATGAGTTGTACGAAAAAATCGTACAACTGAAAATGTTGTCCTCTGATGGAAAACGGTACAAGACAGATGTCGCCAACACCGAACAGCTTTTGCGTATCATCCAGTCCATCCCGTCCCCGAAAGCTGAACCGTTCAAGGCATGGCTGGCAATGGTGGGCAAGGAACGCATCGAAGAAACCATCGACCCGGAGCAAGCTATTGACCGTGCGCTTGATACCTATTTGAAGAAAGGCTACTCCGAAGAATGGATTCACCAGCGGCTTTTGGCAATCCGCATCCGCAACGAACTAACGGACGAATGGAAGAAGCGCGGAGTGCAAAAGGGCAAGGAGTACGCCATCCTGACCGATGAAATCTCCCGCGCATGGTCCGGCATGACCACGGGGCAGTACAAGCGGCTGAAAGGTCTGACAAAAGAAAATCTCCGGGACAACATGACCGATTTGGAACTTGTGCTGACCATGCTGGCGGAAGCATCTACCACGGATATTTCCAAGACTGCAAAGCCGCAGACCTTTGAAGAAAACAAGCAGGTTGCTAAACGCGGCGGCAAGGTAGCCGGTATTGCACGGCAGGCTCTTGAAGCAGAAACTGGCAAGCCCGTTATTACAGAAAAGAATGCGTTTGACTTCCAGCAGCTTGTGACCGACATTGTAGAAGATGCCGCCGAACTGCCGGAAAATCCCACCGAGAAAAAAGATAAAGACTGATACATGAAAAATAGCCGGACACAGCAGCCACAAGGCCACCGTGTCCGGCTATTTCTGTGTTGGCAACGACACATCACTTTTGCTGAAAATAATGTGTCATTGTCGAGCTGGCGGTATCACTCACCCGCAAAATCGAACCTCTGTCCGTCAAAGTCCGCATCAGTCATGTGCTCCAACTTTGCAATGGTTCCATTCGCCAGCCGCCGCATTTCTGTGTCCATATCCGGCAGGGCGGCCAGCATCCGTGCCATCGTGCGGCGGCGGTCAGAAGTGTGGTACATACAAATCAAATTTTCTTCTTCTACGCTGAAATTCATGCGTCAGACCTCCATTTCGTGTTGCTTGCTGCGGGCCGCTGCCTTTTTCGAGCTGGCGGCCTGTTTTGTTTCGGAAGCTGCTTGCGGACGGAAGTGCGGGGCTTGCAGATGCCCTTGTCCCGGTTTTCGTTTTTGCCAACCAGCGCGTAGATGCCAAAACGGTCTTTCACGCTGGACAGGTGCAGGGACTTGTACGGCAACATGGCAAGTAGCTGGTCCGTGTCCCGGCTGGATGCCAGCTTGGTGAAATAGGGCGATACCTCTACCATAAAATGATTCTTGTCCGGGCTGTTGGGAGCAGCCAGCCGCTTCATATCGGTTACAATGCGCTGGGCCTCGGCCTCGATCAGCCCGGTGTGCAATGCCGCAAGGTGTTCTTTGAAATCACCGGGCCGTGCAGATTCCCGGCTATACTGCTCCTGCCGGATGGCCGCTTGCAGAAGTTCCGGGTCACGGGGCTGCATTTCATACCGCACGAACTCTCCGAAATATTTGTCCGGGCGACTGTCGAAATGCTCTTTCGGGCCAATCTCCCGCATCCCGCTTTCGTAAATCAGGCGATTGGCGCCCACGGGCAGGGCTGCATCCCGGATATGCTGGAAGTGCTGCTGATAGTCCAGTTCATACAGATTGCCTTGCACAGTTCCGTTGGCCGCGCTGGTCAGCTCCACAGCATAGGCAAGAATCCTGTCATGGGTCTGTTCGCCGCAGAATTTCCATGTGTTGTAGGCTTGCGTGTCTTTGAGCAGCACGTCCCGTTCCCGGAAGCAGAATGTTCCAGAAGGCCGGGACAGCCACAACAGCAGCTTATCTTCCGGCTGGTCGCTGCGGGCGGCCTCCCGCAGCATCTTGATGTCATAGGCAAAATCGCTTTGATAGTATGCGGTGTTCTGGTGCATAATGGCTTCCAGCGCAGCGATCAAGTCCATATTTTCAAACTTCTGCACGGTTTACACCTCCAATTCCTTTGTCTTTTCCCGTGGCTGCGTTTGTTTGCTCTGCTCTTTTTTCGCGGCATCCAGCTGTGCCCGGATGGAAAGCTTTTTCGGCTTGACTGTGCGGGACTTCTTGGCTTTCGGTGCCTTTTCCTCGGCCTTGACTGCGGCGGCAAGGTCTGTCAGAGAGATTTGTTCTCCGGCCTTTGCTTTGGCCTCCAATTCGCCCAGAGAGGGCGCATTGTTCAGCACGCCATCAATCATATTTTCGTTTTGTTCGGTGGAAAGTTCTGCGGTGCGCAGCGGATTTTCCCGCAAGAACTCCGGCACCTGCTGGAAGCCCACACTGTCGCAGTAGTGGGCGGTGTCCTGCCCATTCTGGTGCAGCACCACCACATCCGAAACAGACAGCGAGTGTCCCTTGAAATCTGCCGGATAGTCCACATTGAATGTGCGGTAGATGTCCTCCAACGTGGTGCCAGCAGTCAGCGGCGCGGCATACACCTCCATATAGTTTGCCTTATCCACGGTTCGGCCAGCGGCCTGCAGGCGGTCGTAAGGCTCAAAACGATACTCACGGGTGGAATCTTCATTGCGCAGCTGGTAGATGGAAAAGCTGCCCTGCTGCGGTGATTCGAAGTCTGCCGCCGCGTATTCCTCCACGGTCATTCCAGCAGCGGCCGCTTCCTGCGCGATCTGGCCCTGCCACTGTGCCTTGTAATCCTGCAAGCTCTGGTCAAAGTCAGCCAGCTTGGGCGGTTCCGGCAAGTTATACTGGCCTTGATTGAGCATCGGGCGGCAGTCCTGCACATAGGCCACAACAGTGTTGTAATAGGCAGCCTGTTCCGGCGAAATGTTCTGTCCCTCCCGCAAAGCGGCGGTGGCTGTCTGCTCCATGGCCGAAAGATTGCAATGTTGTTTGAGGTACGGGATAAACTCGGTCAGTACCATTTCCCGCTCTGCCTTGTCCTGCTCCCACGCTTCCGGGCCTTTGTTGTGCAGAACAAAATTCTTCCAGTTTTCATCTTTGGCGTAGTATTCGTGGTAGTTCTGGATGTGCTGAACCAAAGAGCCCTCTCCGTCCCCGAAATCCTGCCGCCCCTCGTAGTTGTCGGGCTGACCGTTCAGGGTAAAATCAATGCGGAATGCGGTCTTGTCGTACCAGCCGCCCGTGTAGCCGTCCTTTTCCCGGTCCGTGTGCTGGGCGGTGTCCAGTTCTTCAAAGACGCGGTTTGCCACGGACAGCGGCATGATTTCGCCGTCCTGCAGCTTGTCACTTTCGCTCCAAAGAATCGTGACCGTAGGTTCTGCGGCGGGGTCTGGAATTTTAACGGGTGCGGGAATTTCGTTGGCCTTTTCCGCCGCCTCTTGGAACGCCGCCAGCTTATCGCCCAACAGAACTTCCGCCACCGCGGCTGTCTGCCCCAGCAGATTAAGTGCTTCCTGCCCGGCATCCGGCAGGGTCAGACCGGGCGCGTCCAGCTGCCCACCGTCCAGAGCCGTGTGGTCCGGGCCATACAGAGTGTAGTCATAGCCGGAATCGCAGGTCTGGATGAACAGCGTATTGCCATTATCCAGTGCAAATGCGGCCTCCTGTGCAGCGGAAAGGTCTGCTTCCCGCTGCTGGCGAAGTTCTGCCAGATGTTCGTCCAGCGCGGAGATCAGCTCATGGGCCGCGCTGCGGATAATTTCCAGAGAGGCTTTCAGTTCGGCCAGTTCCCGGCCGGAACTCCACCCGGCCACATAGCCAAAGGAATATTCGGATGTGTCCAGCCCATAGTGCTGGCAGACGGCATAGGCCACACTTTCGGCCTGTACCTCGCGGGTGCGGCTGTCCGGGCGGTTGGTCTGTTCCGGGTCGGTGGGGTCGATGGCGTGAAGTTTGGCGTGGGCAATTTCATGGATAGCCGTCTTGATGGTCTGTAACTGGCTCATGCCCTCTTGGATGGCAATGCGGTTGTCAAGCAGGTGGAAATAACCGTGCGCCCCGCCCTCGATATCCTCAAACCCGATGGGCACCGGGGAAGCTTGCTCCAACGCTTTGAAAAAATCTTGATAGTCCTGCACGCTGCCGGACAGTTCATTCACCGCGATAGAGGCCAGAGGTTCGCCCTCGGTCTGGCTGACATCGAACACGGAAACCACCTTAAAGGCCGGAATCTGCACCGTTTTTCTTCCGTCAGCGGCTTGCCGTCCTTGTCCAGAATCGGCTTGCCCTGTTCGTCCAGCTTTTCCATCTTCTGCTTGACCTTGTACGGCGCAGGAGCAAGGATTTTGATGCCTTTTTCGCCTTTCTTTACGGTGCGGTGGAACGTGTCTTTCCACTTGTTGAAGCCCGCCACCAGTTGGCCGCCCTGCATGGCGATCAGCAAGGTGTTGTTGAAGCTGTAATTGTGGAATTTCGCCATCGTGGTGAGGTAGGCCTTGTAGCGGTCACTGTCGAATAATTCTTGAATGCCTGTTTCCAGCCGGTCCGTGATTTCTTTCATGCGTTCCGCGCTGTCCTTACCGTTTAGGATAATGGGAATAACTTTCTGCGGTTCCGTTTCAGGCTGAACAGGTGGCGGGATGTTGGCCGAATCTCGCAAAACTTCCGGCGCAGGAAAGGACAGTACCCGGTATTCCTCCGGCACAGGCTGGCCCTCGTGGACTTTCTGCCACGCGTCCCCGCTTTTGACAAGGTAGCCATACTCGGTAAACACGCCCTGCTCCTGCTGGGCCACATACCGGCCGAACTGCGCCGTGTCGATGCCGCCTTTCCATTCTTCCGGCATATCCACCATGCCGGAACGGTTCAGATAGTAGTCGCCCAGTTGGGCAGGCCCGCGCACATCCGGCAGATGCACATAGTAGTCCACGTTTTCGGGAAAGTCGGTGATTCTCCCGATGCTGAAAAGCTCACTCTGCGGGGCTTGCAGGGCGGCGTTCAGCTCTGCGCGTTCCCCGGTAGAGAGTGTTTCCAGTCGTGATGCCAGAAAGTTCAGTTCGTCCACATTGGATGCCAGCACTATGTTGTAGGGAATCGCAAAACGCTTTTCTTCCTCGGCAAAGTAGCCAGAAATGAAAAGGCCCTGCGGATTATCGGACGAAATGCCGATTTGCCGCAGGGCCGCTTGTACCTGTTCGGTTGTAGTGGGCAGGTCCAGCCAGACACCATCCCTGCCTTGCTGCTGCCGATTTTGCAGCTGGATGGAAAATAATTCGCTCATTTGGTCACACTCCTTTTTTGCTATCCTACGGATAGAGAGAGCCGGTTATGGCAAAATGAATGCTTCACCTTACCATAACCGGCCCTCGTATTTTTGCCTTACTCTTTGCGCTCTACCCGGTAATTGACGTACTTGCCTCCCGTATCTGCCAGAAGCACCGTTGCATCATAGGTTTTGCCTGTCTTTTCGGAATAGAGACCCTTGACCTTTGCCTTACCGTTTTTGAGCAGAGCAGCGGCGATCTTCGGTGTGAACGCCTTTTTGCGTTGCTCAAAGAAGCGGTCATTCTTCCACATCACGAACTGACAGCCACGGTTCCCGCAGTAAAAATTCTTTTTACCCTCATAGACGTTTTCACCGCACCGGGGACACTTGCCGATGATGACCCGTTCCGACTGAAATAAGTTCTGCTTGTCCGCGCTGATGCAGGAATAGGTCTTGACCAGCTGGCGTACCTGCGTTTCAATTTCGGCCATGAACTCGTCCGGGTCTGCCTTGCCCTTGGCAATCTCGCTCAGGCGGTTTTCCCATTCAGCAGTCAGAGCGGGAGAGGTCAGGCTTTCCGGCAGAACCACCGCCAGATTGATGCCGTCCTTGGTGGGGACAAGCTGTTTGCCCTTGCGCTGCACAAAGCCCATTTGCACCAATTTTTCCAGAATCGCGGCGCGGGTGGCGGGTGTGCCCAGCCCCTTGCGTTCCGCTTGGCCCAGGCCACCCTCTCTTGCTCCTGCGGAGCAATTCACCTTGTCCTCCGGCATATCCTCGGCCCCGGCCCGCTCCATTGCTGACAGGAGCGTATCTTCGGTGTAGGCTTTCGGCGGGGACGTGAAGTGTTCCGATACGATAGAAGTTACGCGGAAACTCTGCCCCTCGGCCAGTTCTGGCAGAGTGTTCAGGCTTTCCGCTTCTTCTTCGCCGTCTGCTTTCATGGTGGAACGGAACCGTTGGTCGATCTCTTTCCAGCCGGGGACAAGCACGGTCTTTCCCTTGGCGGTGAACTCGTTCCCGGCGCAGGAGAACACAGCAGTCACAGTTTCGTACTCATGGGGCGCGGCTATCGCGCAGAGCAGTTTGGAGCAGACAAGGTTCAGCAGCTTGCATTCACTCTCGGCAAGACCGGTGAAACCCTGTTTTGCAAATTCGGACGTGGGAATGATGGCGTGGTGGTCCGATACCTTTTTGCTGTTCAGAATCCGGCCCACTTCCGGGGTCAAGTCAAGCCCTTGGGCAAAGGGCAGCAGCCCAGCAGATCAGACACAAGATGTTGTGCTGTCTGGCCCATATCCTCGGTCAGATATTGGCTGTCGGTGCGGGGATAGGTCAGCAGTTTCTTTTCGTAAAGCTGCTGGGCGTAATCAAGGGTCTGTTTTGCGGTAAAACCGAACAGACGGTTTGCTTCCCGCTGCAATGTAGTCAGGTCATAGAGCTTGGGCGGCTGTTCTGTCTTTTTCTCCCGCTTGACAGAAGAACAGATAGCAGATGCCCCGGCACAGGCATTTTTCAAAGTGTCGGTCTCGTCCATGCTGGCAATGCGTCCACTGTCTGCTTTCAGACTGCCGGACTGGATGCCGACTGTGTAATACCTTTCTTTCTGGAAGCGCAGGATTTTTTGCATCCCGGTCCACCAGCATTTTCAGTGTCGGGGTCTGCACCCGGCCTACCGTCAGGGTTTTGTGGTACAGCACCGAAAACAGCCGTGTTGCATTGATGCCCACCAGCCAATCCGCCTTTGCGCGGCAGAGGGCCGACTGGTATAGCGCATCGTAGCCCGAATCCGGGCGCAGGTTTGCGAAGCCTCCCGGATAGCGGCATCCTCCATGCTGGAAATCCAGAGCCGCTTCACAGGTTTCGTGCAGCCGGCCATTTGGTAGACGAAACGGAAAATCAGTTCTCCCTCCCGGCCTGCGTCGGTCGCGGCGGTCACACTGTCCACATCCGGGCGGTTGAGCAGAGAGCGCACAATTTCAAACTGCTGTTTCTTTTCGTCCGGCACGACGAACTGCCACGGCTGGGGCAGGATGGGCAAATCCTCATACCGCCACTTGCAGTATTTTTCATCGTACTGGCCCGCTTCCACAAAGGACACCAGATGCCCGATGCACCAGCTGACCAGATACCCGCCACCCTGCCAGTAGCCGTTTTGCTTTTCATCGGCCCCGATCACGGCGGCAATGCTGCGGGCAACACTGGGCTTTTCGGCGATTACCAGCTGAAAGCTCATGTTTCGTCCTCCTGTCCGTCCTCCGAATGAATCTCGATTTCAGCCGGTTCCTCGTCTGCATCCTCGTCCTCGCCAAAATCGTATTCGTCCAGATCATCGTGCCCGGTGGTATCGGCCTTGGGCTTGCGGAACTTGAAATAATAGAGTGCCGCACCGCCGCCCGCCAGAGCCAGCACCAGCAGGATCATCAGACTGCCCATGTTGGACTTGGGTTTTTCCTGCGGCGTTTCGGTGTCAGTTTTCACCGCTTCCGGGGCCGTGCAGTTCCGCAGGCTCTTTTCACACAAGGGGCAGTTTTCGTTGACATTCCCGGCCTCACATTTCACGGTGCAGATGCAGAACTCGGTGTCCTGCGGTTCTTCGTCCAGCAGGGCCAGCAAGTCGGCATCGTCCACTTGGTTCAGAAAGTGGACAGAAGTTTCCTTGTCCTCGTTGGCGCGGTCAATCAGGATGTAAAAATAATTCCCGGCCTTGGTGGTCACAGTGATAAGCTGCTTGTCGCCGTAAAAATCATCCACCAATGTTGCGTTGCCTTTGGGCGTGATAGGTACACCCTCCGGCTCCATGCCGCCAGTGGTAGTTTTCTCGTCCAGAATTTCCGGCAGAGGTTCCGGGGCAGGGTCAGAGCCGCTTGCAAAAGCGGGCATGGAAAAGGAGCAGAGGCAGAGCAGGATAGCCAGCAGCCCAGCTGCAAAACGGCGGTTCCAATCAGGTTTCATCGGCGGCATCCTCCTGTTTGTGGTACGGGGTGACAGTGGGTGCAGCGTTCAGCGCACCGCTGCGCAGGAAAGCTGCGAACTCGTCCGGCTTCATGTTCATGCTGCGCACCAACTGAATGATCTGCAAATTTTCCTGTTCGGTCTTTGCAGCTTCCAGTTCTTTCAACTGCTGCTGGTATTCAGAGATTTTTTTCTTTGAGCCGTTCAATATCGCGCTCAATGCGGGAAAGTCTTTTTGCCATACAAAATCCTTTCTGACGTTACGGTAAACGCCCATAGCTGTAAAAATGTTCCTGCCAATATTTTGAGTTGAGGTTTGTATAAGAGATAGGGTCGCCGCAGTGCAGCATGATGGAATTGCCCACATAGATGCCGCAATGGCTCACGCCGGGGGTATCGTAGGTTCCCTTGAAAAACACAAGGTCGCCCGGTTTGACCTGCGCCGTCGAAACAGGAGTACAGAGGTTGTAAAGGCCCTGTGCGGTCTGGCGGCCCACGTTCCAGCCGGAGTGATTCAGCACCCACGAAATGTAGCCGCTGCAATCAAAGCTGGTGCTGGGCGAACTGCCGCCCCACACATACGGGTAGCCGATGTACTTGGTGGCTTCCTCCATCATGGCGGCAAACTTATCATCTTTGAGGGCTTCCGGGGGAATGTCGTAATAGGTGGGCTGCTTGATGGTGGACGCATTGGGGTACTGCGTGTGCCCGAACAAATCCGGCCGGTTGCCCAGCGTGCGCATATAGAGCGAATAGGCACTAAGCTGTTCTTCGGTCAGTACTTCCACGGGCAGGTGGGATAAATCCTTGTTCTTCAGCTTGACCGTGCAGATGTAGTATTCATACGGTTCTTGGTAGGTGATAACCTGCGGCACACCATACGGGCCAATAATGACCATCATTTTGGTGCGGTAGCGTATCTGCATGGTCACGGTCTCGGTCAGGATGTACTGCTTTTCAAAGAGCATTTCAAGTTCGCCCTGCACCTCGGCCAATGTAAAAACGCCATCATGGAGCGCGGACAAAATCGAGATCAGCACATAGGGGTCATGCTCGATTTCATCCAGATAAAAATGGTACTCGTCATAGTTGTGGGTGGCCTCGTAGGTGTCGAGATACCGTTGCAGCTTTTGTTCCAGCTTGGCATAAGCCTTCTCTGCACCCAGCATATCCTTGTCCTTGGAAAAGTAAGAGGATGCCGTCACGCCGGTTCCAGCGGTGCCCGCCATCACGGTGCAGGACTGCAAACCCGTTATCAAGAGCAGAGCCAGCAGACCGAACACCGCCACGATCAGAATGGTTTTCCAGTTCCGGGCCGCAAATTCGGCTACCCGTTCGCCGCCCTCGGCCGCCAGCTTTGTTACCCGGAAACCGTTCTCTGCGGTGGCGGCTGCACCCTGCGCGGCGGCTTGTCCGGCCTGCCGTGCAGCTTTGGCATACTGCTGTTTGATACGCCGTTTCTGCCACATCCGGGAAATGGGGTTGCTGGCCGCCTGTGCAATTTGCGGATTGTCCCGCAAGGATTTCTGGTAAAAGTATTCTGCATTGGCAGACATGAGCTGACGCTCTGCCTTTTCCACGGCCTTGTAGGGCTTCATCTTGTGGTGCCGGATGCCGTTGCGGATGGCTTTGGCGGTCTGACGCTCCACCAGTTCTTCACCCTTGTGGCCGCCCTCCACGCCCACATTTTCGTGTTCGACTTCATGGATTTTTCCGTGAGCGAACAGCAACGCTTCTGATAGCGGGCGGCTGGCCGGGTTTGGTTTCAGGCTGGGCGGGCCTTTGTCCTGCTGCTCAAAGCGCAGGGTGGATTTTGCCTTGCCGCTGGCTGCATCGTAAACTTTTTCCTTGACCGGGACACGCTTCTTCGGCAGAGCGGCGCGGGCCGCATCCAGCTTGTCGGCCTTTGCTTCCGCCTTTTGGATGTACGGCTGCAATGCCGGGTCTGTCCGTTCTTCCTCGGTCAGTTCCAGACGCGCTGCCGAACCGTGCAGACCATCTTCACTCCCGGCGGTTTCCGCAGCTTGTTTGGCTTTTTTCTTTGCCTTGTGCTTGTCCTTTACGTCCTCGGTGCGTTCCAGTTATTTTTTCGGTCTTGCCCTCGGAATCCGTTGAGTAATCCTGTTCCGCTTCCCGACTGGAAACATTCTCTACAGTGCCGTCCGCTTGATTTTCCATCACCAGACCATCACGGGTCATGGTCTGGGTGACTTTGGCTTTTGCCTGCAATTCTTCAAGTTCTCACCTCCATCGACAGCGGCCGTTTCAATGTCCGCAATGTATTTGAGAAT